>Ga0302307_10000059_pt1 | contig 115496 bp, 122 predicted proteins | sample III_Palsa_E3_2_FD_200530 | JGI IMG/M metagenome (GOLD analysis project Ga0302307, IMG submission 200530) | Peat permafrost microbial communities from Stordalen Mire near Abisko, Sweden - III_Palsa_E3_2 | ecosystem: Environmental > Terrestrial > Soil > Palsa > Peat permafrost | place: Sweden... | reverse complement strand
GAAGTGAAACGGACTCGCGCCAATGATAGTGTGGGGTCTCCCCATGTGAAAGTAGGTATCGCCAGGCTTCTTTTTTTTCTTCTGCATATTCAGACAATGATTCAATCATATCTACTGGCCTCTCTTTTAACACGCAAAGAGCGTTGTAGTTCTATTTCTACCTTTTCGAGCGTTGATTCTACAAATACCGTTATCCGACAACATCTTCCTGTCACGGCAGGTCACTTCTCTGTTGTCACGACAGAATATCAGACAGCTGGGCGTGGGCGAATGGGACGACATTGGATTGCCCCTGCGGGCGCACACCTTACCTTTTCTCTGGCCATAGCACTAAAAAACAAGGTCTCTCTCTCTGCTTTGCCACTTGCTGTCGCCGTTGGCCTGGTAAACGCGTTGTCATGTTACGATCATTCTGCCTTTACCATAAAATGGCCTAATGACATTTGGTATCACAATCGCAAGATTGCGGGAATCTTGATTGAGAACATGACACAATATGCGGATCAAATAGTCTTAATAATTGGCATTGGGTTAAATATACAAAAGGCAGCTTTGCCAGATGAGGCGACATGCGCTGCCTTAGAAGAAATTGCATCCTTAAAAGCCTCACGGACAGAGATCTTAGCAACTGTGGTCAATCAAGTGGTTGAAGTTGTGGATCGATACTTAGACGAAGGTTTTGAGGCATTTCAAAGCCAGTGGCAGCGATACGATGCTTTGAAGGATCGTATGATTGTGGCCATTACGCCACATGAGCGCATTTTCGGTCATTATCTCGGCATTTTGGCTGATGGGCGCTTAAAATTGTTAGCAGATGATGGCCGGCTTCATCTATTAAGTGCAGCAGATGTCTCAGTAAGGGCGAGCTCATGATTTTGTTAATTGATATAGGTAATCAGCGGATTAAATGGGGCTTTCTTCTTGAAAATGGCTTCCATTTTCTCGGTGCATGCCACTATAAACAAGAGCAAGACTTACCCTCTCTTTTGTCACAACACTTCTCTGGTGTGCCGCGCCCTCAAGAAATTTACATTGCTTCGGTTGCGAGTAGAGACTTCACGCAACAAGTCAGCGCTTGCTTGAGTGCTAAATGGCGTATCCCAGTGCAGCAACTAGGCGTCCAGGCATTACCTGAACTTGAGATTGCCTATACTGAGCCCGCACAGTTTGGTGTGGATCGTTGGTTGGCTTTACTAGGCGCAATGGAAGAACAAGCAGAAAATTGTTTGGTAGTAGATTGTGGCACCTGTGTCTCGTTTGATGCCATCAGTGCGCGTGGTGTGCACCAAGGTGGGCTCTTATTGCCAGGATTACAGCTGATGCGTGCATCTATTTTACAAGGGACAGCACGTTGTGTTGTCGATGCCAGCGCCTCTGTGTCGGATAATCAACCCTCATTACTGGGCAGCAATACAAGAGATGGGATCGAGCGAGGCACATTGTTTGCCCTATTGGCGACAATTTCACAGTTAAAAAATGAACTTTCTCAAGAGTTTAACCACGAGTTTACAGTCTTTTTGACAGGCGGAGATGCAGCATTATTGCTTCCGTTTATAGAAATTCCCGTACTATACCGGCCGTATTTGGTATTTGAGGGGATGGTTCACTTATTGGGCAAAAAGAAAAAATCAAAATTTACACTCATAAATTCATCTTTGACATTTGAATTAAATACGGATTGTGAGTAGACTGCGCACCTCATTTGCTGGCGTAGCTCAGTTGGTAGAGCAGCTGATTTGTAATCAGCAGGTCGCGGGTTCGAAGCCTGTCGCCAGCTCCATTCAAATAAATCTAGAAAATTACTGATAAGTTTTGTTGACAACGTTACACGCTTCGATCAAAATTCGTGCCTCGTAAATTTGGAGGGGTTCCCGAGCGGTCAAAGGGATCAGACTGTAAATCTGACGGCTCTGCCTTCGAAGGTTCGAATCCTTCCCCCTCCACCAATGAGTTGAAGTGAAAAGTCGCTTGTGGGAAGCGCGGGTGTAGTTCAATGGTAGAACCTCAGCCTTCCAAGCTGATGGTGTGGGTTCGATTCCCATCACCCGCTCCAAATTGGAAAGGTTGTTCACGTGTGAACAAAATGCCCACATAGCTCAGGCGGTAGAGCACTTCCTTGGTAAGGAAGAGGTCACCGGTTCAAGTCCGGTTGTGGGCTCCACAAAATTGATCTTGATAACAAATGAAGCATTTTTGGTATTCAATCACTGTAATATCCCAGGAGAGTTCTGATGGCTAGGGCAAAATTCGAACGAACGAAACCACACGTGAACGTTGGCACCATTGGTCACGTTGACCATGGTAAAACAACTTTGACGGCAGCAATTACCACGGTAGCGGCAAAGCACAACGGCGGCCAAGCAAAGCGTTATGATGAAATTGACGCGGCGCCAGAAGAAAAGGCTCGCGGTATTACGATTGCAACAGCGCACGTCGAATACGAAACAGCACAACGCCATTACGCACATGTGGACTGCCCAGGACACGCTGACTATGTGAAAAACATGATCACGGGTGCTGCGCAGATGGATGGCGCGATTCTGGTTGTGTCTGCAGCGGATGGCCCAATGCCACAAACTCGTGAACACATCTTGTTGGCCCGCCAAGTGGGCGTGCCATACATCGTGGTATTCCTGAATAAAGCTGACATGGTTGACGATAAAGAATTGCTCGACTTGGTTGAAATGGAAGTACGTGAACTGTTGAGCAGCTACAACTTCCCAGGCGATGATGTTCCTGTTGTGGTGGGTTCAGCGTTAAAGGCTTTGGAAGGTGACACCAGTGAAATTGGTGAGCCCGCTATTTTGAAGCTTTTAGGCGCATTGGATACATACTTCCCATTGCCAGAGCGTGAAATTGACAAACCTTTCTTGATGTCAATCGAAGACGTTTTCTCGATTTCTGGTCGCGGTACAGTGGTAACAGGCCGTATTGAAACTGGGATTGTTAAGGTGGGTGAAGAAGTGGAGATCGTTGGTCTTCATGATACACAAAAAACCATCTGTACTGGTGTGGAAATGTTCCGCAAGTTGTTGGATGAAGGCCGTGCTGGTGACAACGTAGGCGTTCTTTTGCGTGGTACCAAGCGTGAAGACGTAGAACGTGGTCAGGTTTTGGCTCACGTTGGCACAATTAAGCCACACACCAAGTTCATCGCCGAAGTATACATCTTGTCAAAAGAAGAAGGTGGGCGTCATACGCCATTCTTCCAAGGTTACCGCCCACAGTTTTACTTCCGTACAACGGACGTGACGGGCTCTGTTGAGTTGCCAGCCGGTATCGAAATGGTGATGCCTGGTGATAACGTCCAAATGACGGTAACGTTAATTGCGCCAATCGCTATGCAGGAAGGTTTACGTTTCGCAATTCGCGAAGGTGGCCGTACTGTTGGCGCAGGTGTTGTTGCCAAAATCATCGAGTAATAATTTGGTGTTTGGCAAACGAGGGGTAGCAGAACAGCTACCCCCCGTTTTTCTTTTATTTAGGCCAGTAGCTCAATTGGCAGAGTAGCGGTCTCCAAAACCGCGGGTTGGGGGTTCGATTCCCTCCTGGCCTGCCACTTTTGATAAAGCCTTGTAGAGTGATCGCGCTCTTGACGAACTGTGATTGAGGCAAACATGAGGCAAGCGGCTAACGCTTCACGAACAGTAGACATTTTAAAATGGATGCTGGGCAGCGGCATATTGATTGCTGTGTTGGCATCGTTTTATGTGCTAGATGCAGCGTTTCCAGTGCGAGTAGCTGTTTTAGGGGTAGGTTTTTGTGCCGCTTTGGCCGTCGTGGCCATGACCCAAAAAGGTAAGGCAATACTGGTTTTCTTCAAAGAAGCACGTCAAGAACTGCGAAAGATCGTCTGGCCAAGCAAGCAAGAAACTATGAGCGCCACTTTAATGGTGGGTGTGATGGTCGTGGCAATGGGGCTGTTTTTGTGGTTGGTCGACAGCGTGTTGCTCAAAATAGTGGCTTGGCTCACAGGAGGCCTGTAGAACATGGCTAAACGCTGGTATGTTGTTCATGCTCGCTCAGGTTATGAAGGCCGAGTGATGCAATTGATACGTGAAAGAATTCAAACAGAAGGTTTGGCCGATCTGTTTGGTGAAATTTTGGTGCCCACCGAAGAGGTGGTTGAAATGCGCTCTGGCCAAAAACGTAAAAGCGAGCGCAAATTTTTTCCTGGGTACGTTTTGGTACATATGGAAATGTCAGATGCTGCCTGGCATTTGGTGAAAGCTGTCCCGGGTAGTTTGGGGTTTTTAGGGGGAGCAAATCCTGCCCCTATCTCTGATAAACAAGCCGATGCAATTTTACAGCGTGTTCAAGAAGGCGCTGATAAGCCAAAACCAAAAACATTGTTTGAGCCTGGTGAAGTGGTGCGTGTGACAGAGGGACCCTTTGCAGATTTCAATGGCGTTGTAGAAGAAGTCAATTACGAAAAGAGCCGCTTACGAGTCGCTGTTTTGATTTTTGGCCGTTCTACTCCAGTCGAGTTGGAATTCTCTCAAGTTGAGAAAAGTTGATTTTTTGTAGTGAAAAAAATGGGGAGCCTAACGGCGTTTGAACCCAATAAGTAGGTGAAATATGGCAAAGAAAGTGACGGCATTCGTCAAATTAGTCGTGTTAGCATGCCAAGCAAACCCAAGCCCTCCCGTTGGTCCTGCATTGGGGCAACGCGGTGTGAACATCATGGAATTTTGCAAAGCATTCAATGCAAAAACACAAGCAGATGGTATAAAGCCTGGTACCCCTATTCCAGTAGTGATTACTGTTTACTCCGATCGTAGCTTTACCTTTGCGACGAAGACACCTCCTGCTTCATACCTTATTTTAGAGGCTTTGGGCCTTAAGAAAGGTAGCGGCGTGCCTAATACTCAAAAAGTGGGCAAGATTAAACGTCAACAGCTAGAAGATATTGCCAAGATGAAAGCGGCTGATCTGACGGCTGCAAGTGTTGATGCCGCAATAAAAAGCATTGCGGGCACAGCGCGCAGCATGGGTGTGGATGTAGAGGGTTAATCATGACAAGTTTATCTAAGAGAAATCGTGCCCACGCAGAATTAGTTCAGGTTGGCAAAGTTTACACAGCTGACGAAGGGATTGCCTTGTTGCAGCAAGCAACCCCAACTAAATTTGCTCAGACCGTAGAAGCACACGTTCGTTTGGGTGTGGATGTTAAAAAATCGGATCAAGGCGTGAGAGGCAGCACCGTATTACCACATGGTACCGGGGTGTCCATTCGCGTTGCTGTATTTGCGCAAGGCGCGAATGCTGACGCTGCAAAAGCAGCGGGTGCAGATATTGTAGGATTTGATGATTTGGCTGAGACCATCAAAAAGGGCGAGTTAAATTTTGATGTGTTGATCGCTGCGCCCGATGCCATGGGCTTGGTGGGTCGCTTGGGCCAAATTTTAGGGCCACGCAATTTAATGCCTAATCCCAAGATGGGTACTGTGACACCTGATGTGGCGAGCGCTGTGAAAAAAGCGAAAGCAGGACAGGCACGCTTTAGGGCTGACAAAGGTGGCATCATTCATTGCGGAATTGGCAAGCTGGATTTTTCCACACAGGCCATTCGTGAGAACTTATCGGCTTTGATTGCGGATTTGAGACGCTTAAAGCCCAGCACATCTAAAGGTATTTACCTGCGTAAAATCACCCTTTCTTCAACAATGGGGCCTGGTATTACTATCGATCCTGCAACATTAGACGTCTAATGTTGCTGCGAAAATTTGAAGGTGAGGGCTTTAGTCCTTGCCGTCAAAGACCGTAGGTGCACAAATAGTGCTTAATGTAGACCTACGCAGACGGGGCGAAGTTTCTTCGCCGTATTTTTCAAATACATTTTGTATTTGAAGTTAAGGAGGAAAAGTGGCACTCGCATTAGACGATAAAAAAGCGATTGTTGCTGAAGTTGCCCAAGTAGCCAATGGTGCTTTGTCTGTTGTTGCAGCAGAGTATCGTGGTATGACTGTGGCGCAGATGACCTCGTTGCGTGCTAAAGCGCGAACAACGGGTGTTTATCTTCGCGTCATTCGTAATACCTTGGCGCGTCGCGCGCTTGCCGGCACTGAATTTGAGTGCATGCAAGATAGCTTGCTGGGCCCTTTGGTATTGGCATTCGCACAAGAAGACCCAGGTTCATCAGCAAGACTGATGAAAGACTTCGCGAAAGATTGCGAGGCTTTAAAGGTAACAGCTCTGTCAATTGGTGGAAAATTACTGGCTCCTCATGAGTTAGATTTGCTTGCCAAGATGCCAACTAAACCTGAAGCGATCGCAAGACTGATGTCGGTCATGCAGGCGCCTATTGCGAAGTTCGTTCGCACGCTTAATGAACCACATGCGAAATTTGTACGTACGCTTGCAGCGGTGCGTGACAAAAAGCAAAGCGAAGCGGCATAATACCCGGTTTTGATCATTGATTATATTTTTAGATTTTTAGGAGTTTTCCCATGTCTGCAGTGACAAAAGAACAAATTTTAGACACCATTTCTGCAATGAGCGTAATGGACGTTGTTGATTTAATCGAAGCAATGGAAAAGAAATTCAATGTAACAGCAGCAGCTGTTGCCGTGGCTGCCCCTGCAGCAGGCGCAGCTTCAGCCCCTGTTGCTGAAGAAAAGACTGAATTTGCTGTTGTGATGACCAACTTTGGTGCAAACAAAGTGAACGTGATTAAAGTTGTGCGTGCCATCACCAACTTAGGCTTGAAAGAAGCCAAAGACATGGTTGAAGCCGTGCCTGCAACTGTAAAAGATGGAGTCAACAAGGTTGAAGCTGATAACATCAAAAAACAACTCGAAGAAGCTGGAGCAACAGTCGAGGTGAAGTAAATTTACTCGAAATCTGGTTCAAATAAGATCCAGATGATCGAGTAGTATGGGCTGGCAAGCGTTGCTTGTCAGCCTTTTGCTGTGTTTTAAGGAGAATTCCGGCAAAAAATTGAATTGAGACTCTTCGGGCAGCGCACAGCGTATTTGGCAAGAGCGAAGGAGCTTCGATGGCACACGCGTCACTTCACAACACACGACCGCTTGAACAACTTTCTTTAACGGAAGCCATGCGCCCACGCGCTCGGCTGGGCAGTAAACGGGCAGAGCCTATGGATGTCCCCGATCTACGCGAAATGCAATTGCGTTCATACGAGGGCTTCTTACAGTACAATGTTCCGGTTAAAGACCGAAAAGAAGTGGGTCTACATGCATCGTTAAAATCGATATTTCCCATTGAAAGCTACTCAGGCAATGCGATTCTTGAGTATGTTGATTACACTTTGGGGCAACCTGAGAGTGTTGCTGAATGTCGTTTGCGTGGCTTGACTTATGCAGCCCCCCTACGCGTAAAAGTGCGTTTGGTTTTGTTTGATAAAGAAGCCTCTGCTGACGCAAAAGTCATCAAAGACGTGAAAGAGCAAGACGTATACATGGGGGAAATACCCCTCATGACGGAAAGCGGTACCTTTGTCGTAAATGGCACAGAGCGCGTTGTGGTGTCACAACTACATCGTTCGCCAGGCGTGTTTTTTGATCATGATAAAGGTAAAACCCACTCCTCTGGTAAGCTTCTTTATGCAGCCCGGATTATTCCTTATCGTGGTTCATGGCTAGATTTTGAATTTGATCCCAAAGATTGCTTATTCGTACGAATTGACAGACGCAGGAAATTGCCAGTGTCTGTGTTACTGCGTGCCTTAGGTTTATCAACCGAAGAAATTTTAACGACGTTCTTTGCAATTAACGTGTTTAATCTGCACGAGACGCATGCCGTATTAGACTTGGTGCCTTCACGTTTACGTGGGGAAAGTGCCTTTTTTGATATTAAAGATCCAAGTGGGAAGGTGCTGATCGAGCAAGGTCGCCGCATTGCCACGCGTCATGTCAACATGATGGATAAAGCCGGCATGAACGTATTGGAAGTACCATATGAGTACTTACAAGGCCGTGTGTTGTGCAGAGAAGTAGTTGATCTTTCAACCGGCGAAGTGATTGCACCAGCAAACACTGAGCTAACAGCCGATTTATTAGCGAAGTTTGTGAAGAGCGGCATCAAGAAGATTGATACCATTTTCATCAACGATCTCGATCAAGGCCGTTACATTTCAGATACATTGCGTGTTGATCAAACGGTGACCGAGCTTGATGCATTGGTCGAAATTTATCGCATGATGCGTCCTGGTGAGCCACCCACTAAAGATGCTGCCGAAACGTTATTCCGTAATTTATTTTTTATGGCAGACCGTTACGATCTTTCAACAGTCGGTCGCATGAAATTTAACCGTCGTGTCGGGCGTAAAGAAATTACGGGCAGTGGCGTCTTAAGCAAAGAAGATATTACTGAAGTCATTAAGCTATTGATTTCTATTCGTGATGGCCGTGGTGAAGTAGACGATATCGATCACTTAGGAAATCGTCGCGTGCGTAGCGTCGGGGAAATGACAGAAAATCAATTCCGCGTTGGTCTTGTACGAGTCGAGCGTGCCGTTAAAGAACGGTTAAGCATTGCGGAAGTAGAAGGTCTGACACCGCAAGATTTGATTAACGCCAAGCCTATTTCAGCTGCAATTAAAGAATTTTTTGGTTCAAGCCAATTATCGCAGTTTATGGATCAAAACAATCCATTATCAGAAATCACGCATAAGCGCCGTGTTTCTGCATTAGGACCTGGTGGTTTGACGCGTGAGCGAGCAGGCTTTGAAGTCCGCGACGTGCATCCCACACACTATGGCCGCGTTTGTCCGATTGAGACACCTGAAGGTCCGAACATCGGTTTGATTAACTCCTTAGCGGTGTATGCGCGTACAAATGAGTACGGCTTTTTAGAAACGCCTTATCGCAAATTGGTGAATGGCGTAATCACGAACGATGTAGAGTATTTGTCTGCAATCGAAGAAGGCGAATATGTGATTGCTCAGGCCAATGCTCGTTTAAGCGAAGACATGCGTTTGATCGATGATTTGGTCCCTTGTCGTTATCGCAATGAGTTCACATTGATGGCCTCATCAAAAGTCCAGTTTATGGATGTGTCGCCAAAACAGATCGTTTCAGTCGCTGCATCCTTGGTCCCATTCTTAGAGCACGACGATGCAAACCGAGCTTTGATGGGTTCAAACATGCAACGTCAAGCAGTGCCAACTTTACGTGCTGAAAAGCCGTTGGTAGGTACGGGTATGGAGCGTACTGTTGCAATTGATTCAGGCGTGACAGTTGTCGCAAAGCGAGCTGGTATCGTTGACTCGGTTGACGCAGCCAGAATCGTGGTGCGCGTTGACGATGCTGAAACAGAAGCAGGTCATGTGGGTGTGGATATTTATAATCTCACCAAGTATACCCGCTCAAATCAAAACACTTGTATTAACCAAAGTCCTTTGGTGCAGCCAGGTGATCGTATCCGTAAAGGTGACGTCTTAGCCGATGGTCCATCAACAGATATGGGTGAGTTGGCCTTGGGTCAGAATTTACTCGTCGCCTTCATGCCTTGGAATGGTTTTAACTTTGAAGATTCGATCTTAATTTCTGAACGTGTTGTTCAAGAAGATAGATTTACAACCATTCACATTGAAGAGCTGAGCTGTATCGCGCGTGATACTAAATTAGGTGCTGAAGAAATTACGGCAGATATTCCTAATATTGGTGAAAGCGCCTTAAGCAAATTGGATGAGTCAGGGATTGTCTATATTGGTGCAGAAGTCAATGCGGGTGATATTTTAGTGGGTAAAGTAACCCCTAAAGGTGAAACGCAGCTGACACCAGAAGAGAAGCTATTACGCGCAATCTTTGGTGAAAAAGCATCAGATGTGAAAGATACCTCGCTTCGTGTGCCAAGTGGCACGAGTGGTACCGTAATCAACGTACAAGTCTTTACGCGTGATGGTGTTGAAAAAGATACCAGAGCATTACAGATCGAAGAAGCGGAACTCCTCAAGGTTAAGAAAGACTTAGGTGATGAGTACCGCATCAAAGTGGGCGATTTGTATGCGCGATTGACACGTACTTTATTGAATAAACCTGCTGAGGGTGGACCACAAAAAATTAAACGTGGCACCATCATTACCGAAGAATATTTAAATGAGGTGCCTAAAGACAAATGGTTTGAGATTCGCATGCAAGATGACGAAGCCAACCAAACTTTGGAAGCAGCAGCTGAGCAAATTCAAGCCTTGCGAGCAGATCATGACCATCGTCTCGAAGAGCGTCGTAAAAAGTTGATGCAAGGGGATGATTTGGCTCCAGGTGTGCTGAAGATCGTAAAAGTCTACATGGCAGTGAAGCGTCGCATTCAACCTGGCGATAAGATGGCAGGTCGGCATGGTAACAAGGGCGTGATCTCAATGATTGTGCCGATGGAAGACATGCCTTACATGGAAGATGGTAGACCCGTAGATATCGTATTGAACCCTCTTGGCGTGCCGTCACGTATGAACGTGGGTCAGATTTTAGAAACGCATTTAGGTTGGGCTGCCAAAGGCTTGGGCTGGAAAATTGGAAAGATGATAGATGACATGCGTTCTGCAAAAGAATTGCGTGAGTTCATCACAAGCATTTACGACCTAAACGGAAAAGGCGATTTTGATTTCTCTTCCTTCAATGATGCAGCCATTAAAAATGTGGCGCATAACCTAAGAGAAGGGGTTCCAGTTGCGACACCTGTATTTGATGGGGCAAGTGAAGCTGAAATCAAACAATTGCTGCGCTTAGCAGATTTACCTGAATCTGGACAAACCGCTTTAATTGATGGTCGTACTGGCATGCCTTTCGATCGTCAAGTGACAGTGGGTTACATGTATATGTTGAAGTTGAACCACTTGGTGGATGACAAAATGCATGCACGTTCGACGGGCTCATATAGCTTGGTCACACAACAGCCGTTGGGTGGTAAGGCGCAGTTCGGTGGACAACGCTTTGGTGAAATGGAAGTGTGGGCACTAGAAGCTTATGGTGCAGCCTATACCTTGCAAGAAATGTTGACTGTGAAATCAGACGACGTGGGTGGTCGAACCAAGATGTATAAAAACATCGTGGATGGTGATCATCGTATGGAAGCAGGTATGCCAGAGTCATTTAACGTGTTAGTAAAAGAAATTCGTTCTTTGGGCATCAAGATAGAGCTGGAGCAAGTATAGCTTCAGCTTTTCCCAAAAATTGCGAAACCATCTGCCTTCGTATGGAGTGTGAGCCTTGGACGATATCGTTAGACTGTATAAACAGCAAAAGCAAATAGGTGAAGAAGTTCTGGCCGTAAGTTTAAGTATTGCTGGCCCAGAAGAAATTCGTGGCGATTCCTTCGGTGAAGTAAAAAAACCGGAGACAATTAACTATCGTACTTTTAAACCGGAACGTGATGGGTTATTTTGCGCCAAAATCTTTGGCCCTATCAAAGATTATGAGTGCTTGTGCGGAAAATATAAGCGACTGAAGCATCGCGGCGTGATCTGCGAAAAATGTGGTGTTGAAGTGACCTTGGCAAAGGTACGTCGTGAACGTATGGGGCATATTGAATTGGCCAGCCCCGTGGCCCACATCTGGTTTTTAAAATCATTACCTTCGCGTATTGGCTTGCTTTTAGACATGACATTGCGAGATATCGAACGCATTTTGTATTTTGAAGCCTTTGTCGTAATTGATCCGGGGATGACCCCATTACAAAGAGGTCAATTGTTGACTGAAGAGGCTTACCTAGAAGCCTTAGAGCAGTTTGGTGATGAATTTGATGCTCGCATGGGTGCAGAAGCCATCCAACGTTTGTTGAAAAATATTGATTTACCGCGAGAAGCAGAGCGTTTACGTGAAGAAATTCCGATTACGAACTCTGAAACCAAAAGTAAAAAGCTATCCAAACGCTTGAAAATTGTTGAAGCCTTTTTGGAATCTGGCAATAAGCCAGAATGGATGATTTTGACGGTATTGCCCGTGTTGCCGCCAGATTTGCGTCCGTTGGTACCTTTGGATGGTGGCCGTTTTGCAACGTCTGATCTTAATGATCTGTATCGTCGGGTTATTAATCGAAATAACCGACTGAAGCGTCTATTGGATCTGAAGGCCCCTGACATTATCGTTCGAAACGAAAAGCGTATGCTGCAAGAGGCAGTGGATGCTTTATTGGATAATGGTCGTAGAGGCCGTGCCATCACAGGCACCAATAAGCGCCCCCTAAAATCGCTTGCTGATATGATTAAGGGTAAGCAAGGTCGTTTCCGCCAAAACTTGTTGGGTAAACGTGTAGACTATTCTGGCCGTTCCGTGATTGTGGTGGGGCCAACATTAAAGCTACATCAATGCGGTTTGCCGAAGAAAATGGCATTGGAATTGTTTAAGCCATTTATTTTCTCAAAGCTTGAGTTCAGAGGGCTTGCCACAACCATCAAAGCAGCGAAAAAGATGGTAGAAAGTGAACGTCCTGAAGTGTGGGATATTCTTGAAGAAGTCATTCGCGAACATCCAGTGTTATTGAACCGCGCACCTACGCTACACCGTTTAGGGATCCAAGCCTTTGAGCCTGTCTTGATCGAAGGTAAAGCAATTCAGCTTCACCCCTTGGTCTGTGCTGCTTATAACGCAGACTTTGACGGCGACCAAATGGCTGTACACGTCCCATTGACCATTGAAGCACAATTAGAAGCGCGTGCATTGATGATGTCGACAAATAACGTGTTATCACCTGCAAACGGTGAGCCGATTATTGTGCCATCCCAGGACGTGGTATTGGGTCTTTATTACATGACTCGTGATCGGATCAACGCACGTGGCGAAGGGATGGTGTTTTCAGATGTAAATGAAGTACATCGTGCCTACGTGAGCGGCCTTGTTGATTTGCATGCGCGCATTAAATTGCGTTTGGTAGCCAACAAGATTGTTGATACCACGATTGGTCGCGCCTTGTTGTCAGAAATTTTACCTGAGCAATTGCCTTTCGACATTATCAATCAGACCTTGACGAAGAAAGCGATCGGTCAATTGGTAAACACTTGCTACCGTCGTGTTGGCTTAAAAGAAACGGTCGTGTTTGCAGATAGGCTAATGTATACAGGCTTCCATTATGCAACACGTTCAGGAACATCAATTGGTATCAATGACCTTGTGATTCCGCAAATTAAAGCCAAAATCATTGATGAAGCAGAGACCGAAGTAAAAGAAATTGAAGCGCAATATGCTTCAGGGCTTGTCACACAAGGCGAGCGTTATAATAAAGTGGTTGATATCTGGTCACGCACCAACGAGTTGGTTGCAAAAGCCATGATGGACGAGCTCGCAGCAGAAGAAGTGGCCGATAAATCGGGTAAGATGGTGAAGCAATCTTCTTTTAACTCCGTTTATATGATGGCTGATTCAGGCGCAAGAGGCTCAGCTGCGCAGATTCGTCAGCTGGCAGGTATGCGTGGCTTGATGGCAAAACCAGATGGTTCGATTATCGAAACGCCAATTACAGCAAACTTCCGCGAAGGCTTAAATGGGTTGCAGTACTTCATTTCAACCCACGGTGCGCGTAAAGGCTTATCAGATACAGCATTAAAAACCGCAAACTCAGGTTATTTGACACGTCGTCTCGTTGACGTTGCCCAAGATGTGGTTGTCACAATTGATGATTGTGGCACGACGGGTGGCTTAACAATGACCCCACTGATTGAAGGGGGAGACGTTGTCGAACCGCTACATGAGCGGGTATTGGGCCGTGTGTTGATTGCTGATGTTTTGAAACCCAATACAACCGAAGTGGCTATTGCAACGGGCACTTTGCTTGATGAAGACTTGGTTGAACTTTTAGAAGACCTCACCATTGATGAAGTGCAGGTTCGTTCACCTATTACTTGCGAATCCAAGTATGGTATTTGCGCAAAATGCTACGGACGAGATTTGGCCCGTGGACATCTGGTCAATATTGGTGAAGCAGTAGGTGTGATTGCAGCGCAGTCGATTGGTGAACCAGGGACACAGCTGACCATGCGTACCTTCCATATCGGGGGCGCGGCGTCTAGAACAACAGCGGTCAACAGCATTCAGGTGAAAGCACGTGGTACGATCAAGCTACACAACTTGAAGTTAGTGCAAAATCACAGTGGTCGCTTGGTCGCGGTATCACGCTCTGGTGAAATTGCTTTACTGGATGATCATAAGCGTGAACGTGAGCGTTATAAATTACCTTATGGTGCGGTGTTGTTGGTAAAGGATGCTCAGGAAGTCTCTCCCGGAGACACCGTTGCAAACTGGGATCCGCATACGCACCCCATTATCACAGAAGTGGAAGGTCGCTTAAAATTCGTCGATTTGATTGATGGCGTGACAATGCGTCGACAAACAGATGAAGTGACGGGTCTTTCCAGTGTGGTGGTAACAGATTCAAAACAACGTACTTCAGCAGGACGTGAACTGCGTCCAATGGTCAAGTTAGTTGATCCGGCAGGCAATGATTTGTGTCTGGCGGGAACAACTTTACCTGCACAGTACTATTTACCGCCTGATGCCATTGTAAACTTGGAAGATGGCGCGGCTGTTCGCATCGGCGATGTGATTGCCCGTATCCCACAAGAAACATCCAAGACGCGTGATATCACCGGGGGTCTGCCTCGTGTAGCGGATCTTTTCGAAGCGCGTAAACCAAAAGAGCCTGCTATTTTGGCAGAAATCTCAGGTGTGGTGAGTTTCGGAAAAGAAACCAAAGGTAAGCGTCGTCTTGTTATTACGCGTGCAGAGGGTGAGCCACACGAAGAGTTGATTCCAAAATGGCGTCATGTGAACGTGTTTGAAGGGGAGCATGTGGAGCGCGGCGAAATTATTGCTGACGGTCCACGTAACCCACACGATATTCTACGGCTTTTGGGCGTAGATGCACTGGCGAATTACATTGTAAATGAAGTGCAGGATGTGTACCGCTTACAGGGCGTGCGAATCAGTGACAAACACATTGAGGTCATCGTAAGACAAATGTTACGTAAGGTCTTGATTGCTGAGTCAGGAGATACGCGCTTCTTGCGTGGTGAGCAAATGGAATGGCTCAAGGTGCGTGAAGAGAATGAGCGGATGGCATCAGAAGAAAAGATGTCAGCTACTTATGATCCCGTGCTTTTGGGTATTACGAAGGCATCCTTGGCGACAGAATCGTTTATTTCAGCTGCATCATTCCAAGAAACCACGCGTGTGCTTACCGAAGCAGCGGTGAGTGGTAAAAGAGATGAGTTGCGCGGTCTGAAAGAAAACGTTATAGTCGGCCGCTTGATTCCGGCGGGTACGGGTTTAGCGTACCACGAGAATCGACAAAGGTTGCGTGCAAAAGCTGCTTTAGGGAATAAAACAGACGAAAAACGCACTGTTTCTGCAAGTGATGTAGAGCAGGCGCTGAGTCAAGCTTTAAATACCTCGGAGTCGTAGTAATAAGACTAAAACGGGCCACAATAATAATCTAACGTGGCCCTACAAATATCCTTGACGATACAGTCAGGGGACGCTATTATCCGCAGCCGCTCAATAGTGAGTTAGGGTGCTGCTTTTTTGTGCTGGAGTTATTTCAGAATGTCAACAGTCAACCAGCTGGTGAAAAAAGGTCGTCGCATTCTCGTTGAGAAAACGACAGTTCCTGCGTTGCAGGGCTGTCCACAGCGTCGTGGCGTGTGCGTGCGTGTTTACACAACAACCCCTAAGAAGCCAAACTCTGCGCTTCGTAAGGTGTGTCGTGTGCGCTTAACAAACGGCTATGAAGTGACGGCTTATATCGGTGGCGAAGGCCATAACTTACAAGAGCACTCGGTTGTGCTTATCCGCGGCGGCCGCGTGAAAGACTTGCCAGGTGTGCGTTACAAAGTTGTGCGTGGAAAGCTTGATACAGCTGGCGTAAAAGATCGTCGCCAAGGTCGTTCCCTCTATGGTGCGAAACGTCCAAAAGCGGGCGATGCCAAAAAGGCTGATGGGAAAAAGTAAACTAAAGAATTTAGTTTGAGTCCATTAGAGAATGTCAAGACGTAGGATTAAAGAGTTATGTCAAGAAGAAGAGAAGCAGCGCTGCGAGTGGCTAAACCAGATCCAATTTATCAAAGTGAGCTGGTTGCAAAATTTGTGAATCACATCATGGTAAGCGGTAAAAAATCTATCGCTGAGCGTATGGTTTACAATGCGCTTAACTATATAGAGCAACGCGTCAGTCGTAGTCCTGTCGAATTATTCGCAAGGGCGATTGAAAATGTGGCTCCGGTCGTTGAAGTGAAATCACGTCGTGTCGGTGGCGCAACTTATCAGATTCCTGTGGAAGTGCGTCATTCTCGTCGTATGGCATTGGCAATGCGTTGGATCGTTGAATTTGCTCGCAAACGCAGTGATAAAACCATGTGGATGCGCTTGGCGCACGAGATCATGGATGCTGCTGATGAAGAAGGCGGCGGTCGTGGAAAGGGTGGCGCAGTTAAGAAGCGCGAAGACACGCATCGTATGGCTGAAGCCAACAAAGCGTTTTCTCACTATCGTTGGTAAGTAAAGGATCATCCCGTGGCACGTACAACAGACATCAACCGTTACCGCAATATTGGGATTATGGCCCATATTGACGCAGGTAAGACGACAACAACAGAACGCATTCTCTACTACACCGGTGTTTCGCATAAGATCGGCGAAGTGCATGATGGTGCGGCAACAATGGACTGGATGGTTCAAGAGCAAGAGCGCGGGATCACGATCACGTCTGCTGCCACGCATTGCGAGTGGAGCGGTATGGATAAGCAGTTCCCATTGCACCGTATTAACATTATTGATACGCCTGGGCACGTGGACTTCACCATTGAGGTAGAGCGTTCATTGCGTGTGCTAGATGGTGCATGCTTTGTGTTTTGTGCTGTGGGTGGTGTAGAGCCTCAATCAGAAACAGTATCTCGGCAGGCCACTAAGTATGGCGTGCCACGTTTGGCTTTTGTCAATAAAATGGACAGAGCAGGCGCAAATTTCTTAAAAGTGGTTGGCCAGATTCGTGAGCGCTTGGGTTCAGTGGCTGTGCCAATTCAGTTGCCAATTGGGGCTGAAGAAAATTTTGAAGGTGTGGTCGATCTTGTCAAGATGAAGGCTATTCATTGGGATGAGGCTTCCAAAGGGATGCGTTTTGAAGAGCGCGAAATTCCTGAAAATATGCTGGCAGATTGTGAGCATTGGCGCGAAGCGATGATTGAGGCAGCTGCTGAAGCATCCGAAGCGTTAATGGAAAAATATTTAAATACAGGCGAGCTGACAATCGAAGAGATTAAGCAAGGCTTGCGTATTCGTACAATTAAAAATGAAATTGTGCCTGCAATGTGTGGCACGGCGTTCAAAAATAAAGGCGTGCAAGCAATGCTTGATGCGGTTATTGAGTATTTGCCGTCACCCGTTGATATTCCAGCGATTGAAGCGATGGATGAAAATGGACAGACTGTATTGCGTCACGCAACCGATGACGAGCCTTTTTCAGCGTTAGCGTTTAAGATTGCAACGGATCCATTCGTGGGTTCATTGACATTCGTTCGTGTGTATTCGGGCGTGTTGAATTCAGGTGACGCTGTTTATAACTCCCTCAGAGATCAAAAAGATCGCGTGGGCCGTTTAGTACAGATGCATGCCAATTCACGTGAAGAAATTAAAGAAGTTCGCGCAGGTGATATCGCCGCTATTGTTGGCCTCAAGCAAGCAATAACAGGGGACACAATTTGTGATCCAAAGAACATTATTACGCTCGAAAAAATGGAATTCCCAGAGCCTGTGATTTCTATTGCTGTCGAACCTAAGACAAAAGCAGATCAGGAAAAGATGGGTGTTGCTTTGTCCAAGTTGGCGCAAGAAGATCCTTCTTTCCGTGTTAAAACAGATGAAGAAACAGGGCAAACGATCATTTCTGGGATGGGCGAACTTCATCTTGAAATTATCGTGGATCGCTTAAAGCGTGAGTTTGGTGTGGAAGCAAACACCGGCAAGCCGCAGGTAGCCTACCGTGAGACAATTCGTTCTTCAGTTGAGCAAGAAGGTAAGTTTGTTCGTCAGTCAGGTGGTCGTGGTCAATATGGCCATGTCTGGTTGAAAATTGAGCCTCAAGAATCTGGCAAAGGTTTTATCTTTGAAAACGGAATTGTGGGTGGCGTGGTGCCAAGAGAATATATCCCAGCAGTGCAAAAAGGCGTAGAAGAGCAAATGCAAAATGGGGTTATCGGTGGTTACCCAGTGGTTGACGTGAAAGTAACCATATTCGATGGTTCATACCATGATGTTGACTCTAACGAAAATGCATTTAAGCGCGCCGGTTCTATTGGTTTCAAAGAGGGCGCATTAAAAGCAAACCCAGTCTTGCTGGAACCCATTATGTACGTAGAGGTGGTGACGCCTGAAGAATATATGGGGGATGTGATGGGTGATCTCAATCGCCGCAGAGGGATTGTTCAGGGTATGGATGATTCGCCTACAGGGCGCAAGATTACCGCTGAAGTGCCGTTGGCCGAAATGTTTGGTTATGCCACAGATTTGCGTTCAGCCACTCAAGGTAGGGCAACGTACTCGATGGAGTTCCGTCGATATGCCGAAGCCCCTAATAACGTAGCGGAAGCTGTGTTAAAGAAAAATGGTACGAATAATTAATTGTTGATTTTAGTAGGAGAGCGGTAATGAAAGACCAGGTCATCACCATTCGCTTGAAAGCGTTTGACCATCGGTTGCTCGACACGTCGACTCGGCAGATTGTTGATACTGCCAAGCGAACAGGTGCGCAAGTGCGTGGCCCAATTCCGATGCCAACACGCATTGAAAAGCTAACCATATTAGTGTCGCCGCACGTCAATAAAGATGCGCGTGATCAATACGAAATTCGCACACATAAACGTGTTGTGTATATCAAGCGTCCTACCGATAAAACGGTAGATGCCTTGATGAAATTAGATTTGGCGGCTGGTGTAGACGTGCAGATCTCGTTGGATTAATGCGCGGACTTCTGCAAAGAAAGAGAGGGTTAAAATGTCGTTGGGGTTAGTTGGTCGTAAGATTGGTATGACACGACTCTTCTTGGAGAGCGGGAGCTCAGTGCCCGTGACGGTCATCCAGGTAGAGGCAAACCGTGTTGTTCAGAATAAGACAAAAGAAGTAGATGGCTACGAGGCTATCCAGGTTGCAGTGGGTGCCACAAAGGCTCACAGGCTTTCGAAGGCTTTGGCCGGACATTTTGCTAAGGCATCTGTTACCGCTGCGCCAATTTTACGTGAGTTTCGTATTGAAAACGAAAAAAATAAAGTTTTTGCCCTGGGGCAATCGGTTGATGTCAGTCTCTTTGCAGAAGGTCAGCTGGTAGACGTAACAGGCATTTCAAAAGGTAAAGGTTTTGCTGGTTGCGTGAAGCGCCATGGGTTTAGAACGCAAGATGCCACACACGGTAACTCTGTGTCGCATCGTGTGCCGGGCTCGATCGGTCAAAATCAAACGCCTGGGCGTGTATTCAAGGGCAAAAAAATGGCGGGGCATATGGGCGCAGTTCAAAGAACGACCCAAAACCTAATGATTGTACGCACTGATGGGGACAAGCAACTTTTATTAGTAAAAGGTGCCATTCCTGGTGCAACCGGCAGTTTAGTGATTGTGAAGGCTGCAGCAAAAACCAAAAAAGCAGCAGCCTAAGCTATGGGGAGTAGAACAGTGGAACTAGCCTTAGCGATGCCGGAAAATGCCGGTCCCGGAAAGACAGTTCAAGTCTCGGAAAGCATGTTCGGTTCAGCATTTAATGAACCGCTTGTGCACCAAGTTGTAACAGCGCATCAAGCTGCTGCAAGAAGCGGAACCTCAGCGTGGAAAACTCGCGCAGAAGTAAGCGGTGGTGGGCAAAAGCCTTGGAGACAAAAAGGAACAGGTCGTGCGCGTGCGGGTACAACACGCGGTCCGATATGGAGAGGCGGTGGCGCAGCATTTGCTGGTGCACCTCAAGATTTTTCTCAGAAAGTGAACAAGAAGATGTATCGTGGCGCAATGCGCTCGATTTTCTCTGAGCTCGTGCGTCAAAACCGTTTGCGCTTAGTAGAAACTTTTTCACTTGAAAGCCCTAAGACCAAAGCTTTGGTATCGAAATTAAAAGCATTTGGTTTAAAGGAAACAATGATTGTCATTGATGTGATCGATGAAAACTTGTATTTAGCGGCACGCAATATTCCCAGAGTAACGGTGCGTTACGTTGACAATGTTGATCCCGTTAGCTTAATTCGTTACGAAAACGTCATTATGACAGTGGGAGCGGTGCGCCGTTTAGAAGAGGTGTTGGCATGAGCAATAAACAACCTTTATACACAGTTTTGCTGGCGCCCATCGTGACTGAAAAAACAATGAGCAGAACAGCCGAAGGTACGTATACATTCCGTGTTCGCAAAGATGCAACAAAACCTGAGATTAAAAAGGCTGTAGAAGTTTTCTTTAAAGTAGCGGTTGATGTCGTGCGCACTTGCGTGATGAAGCCAGAAAAAACGCGTTTTCGTCAACGTTTGGGCCAGCATTCAGCTTGGAAAAAAGCCTATGTACAGCTTGCTCCAGGCCAAGTGATTGAATTCTCAGAAAATAAGTAGGAAGGGTTTGTCATGGCACTGAAAAAACGTAGACCAACCTCACCAGGGTCTCGCTTCGTGGTGACGGTTACGCATGAGCATCTTCATCGTGGCGAACCATTTTTTCCTTTATTGGAAAAGAAAGCAAAGTTTGGCGGAAGAAACTCGTTCGGGCGCATCTGCGTGCGTCACCAAGGTGGCGGCGCGAAACAAAAATATCGTTTGGTCGATTTCAAGCGACGCGATAAAAATGGTATGGCCGGATTGATTGAGCGTATTGAATATGATCCAAACCGCTCATCACATATTGCTTTAGTGTGTTTTATTGACGGCGAAAGACGTTATATTGTGGCAACAGAAAAGATGCGTGCTGGTCAAGAAGTATTTTCTGGCCCAGAAAGCGCGATTGCTGACGGCAATACTTTGCCTTTACGCAATATCCCTGTTGGTTCGGTGGTTTGTTGCGTTGAAATGCGTCCTGGTAAAGGGGCACAACTAGCGCGCAGTGCAGGCACTTCAGTACAATTGCTTGCAAAAGAAGGCCCTGATGCAACGTTGCGCTTGCGCTCTGGTGAAATGCGTAAAGTTTCATTGGATTGCTGGGCCACCATGGGCGTGGTCAGTAATGGTGAGCACAACTTGCGTTCACTTGGCAAAGCAGGTGCAAAACGCTGGCGCGGAATTCGTCCAACCGTACGTGGTGTGGCGATGAACCCAGTTGATCACCCATTAGGTGGTGGTGAAGGCAAGACCTCCGGCGGACGTCCACCATGTACCCCATGGGGCAAGCCAGAAGGTCGAAAGACAAGACATAATAAACGTACCGATAGGTTTATTGTGCGAAACCGTCATCGCGCTAAGAAAGATTAATAGGTGAGGAGATAGAAGCGTGCCACGTTCCATAAAAAAAGGCTTTTTTGTCGACGCGCCATTGTTGAAAGCTATCTTAGAAGCGGCCGCTAGCCGTAGCAAGAAGCCAATTAAGACATGGTCACGTCGTTCGATGATTATCCCAAAGATGGTTGGCCTAACCATTGCGGTTCATAACGGTAAAGAACATGTGCCGATTTTGATATCTGAAAACATGGTGGGTCATAAGCTGGGTGAATTTGCTTTGACACGTACGTTCAAAGGTCATTCTGGCAATAAGAAAGCGACAGAGAAAGGTAAGTAAAAATGAGCACAGCAGCAGTGACAGCGATTGCTAAAAATGCACGTATGTCGCCCCAAAAGGCGCGATTGGTTGCAGATCAGATTCGTGGTTTGCCAGTTGGGCAAGCTGTGAACATACTCCGTCATAGTTTAAAAAGTGCTTCGGATGTTTTGCTCAAAGTCGTTCTATCAGCAGTAGCAAATGCTGAGCACAACGAAGGGGCAGACATTGATGAATTGAAAGTAGTATATGTAGCAGTTGATCAAGCGCCAGTATTTAAACGATTTAGAGCCCGTGCAAAAGGTCGTTCGAATCGCATACTGAAGCGTAACTGCCATATTACTGTTGCAGTTGGAAGTTGATTTTTGATTATCAAGCAAAGCTAATTTAAGAAGGCGAGGGTTCAATGGGTCAGAAAGTTCATCCGACCGGAATGCGGCTCGGAATTGTCGAAGAAGCAAAGTCAAAGTGGTACGTAGATAAAAAAACTTACGCGTCCACAGTTTTGAATGACTGGCATACTCGTCAATTCTTAGAGAAAGAATTAGCTCAAGCTGGAATTAGTAAAATTCGAATTGAGCGTACAGGGCGTAATGCGCGAGTCATCATTGAATGCGCAAGACCTGCTGTCGTAATTGGTAAGAAAGGCAGCGATGTTGAAAAATTACGTAATGCCGTAAGTGGCATTATGCAGGTTCCCGTTCACGTGAGCGTTGAAGAAATTCGGAAACCAGAATTAGATGCGCGTTTAGTAGCCGAGAGCATTGCACAACAATTGGCACGACGGGTTATGTTCCGCCGCGCAATGAAGCGTGCTGTTTCTAGCGCGATGAGACTGGGCGCAAAAGGCATTAAGGTAAGTGTTTCAGGACGCCTTGGCGGGGCTGAAATTGCACGCCGTGAATGGTATAGAGAAGGTCGTGTGCCATTGCATACTTTGCGGGCACAGATTGATTACGGTTTTGCAGAAGCCAAAACAACGTACGGTATCATTGGCGTTAAAGTTTGGATTTTCAAAGGTGAAGTGTTCGGTCATCAAATCGAAAATGAACACAATAAGCAAAATGCTGCTGTTCAAGCAGCATAACGAGGTTTTTAAACATGTTGCAGCCTAAAAAAACAAAATATCGCAAGATGCAAAAAGGTAAAAACCGTGGTTTGGCAGTGCGAGGTAACTCGGTCAGCTTTGGTGAGTTTGGCTTGAAAGCGACTGACAGAGGCCGTATTACAGCACGTCAAATTGAGGCAGCACGTAGGGCATTATCGCGTTATGTAAAAAGAGCGGGTAAAGTTTGGATTCGTGTGTTTCCAGACAAGCCAATTACTCAAAAACCACTAGAAGTCCGTCAAGGAAGTGGTAAGGGTAATGTTGAATATTGGGTGGCCTTGGTGCAACCCGGTAGTATGTTATTTGAAATTGAAGGTGTGCCAGTTGAAGTTGCGCGTGAAGCCTTTCACAAAGCATCAGGCAAGTTACCAGTTGGCACCCTGTTTGTAGAACGGACGGTGATGTAATGAAAGCAGCTGAAATGAGAGGCGAGAGCCAAAAAGTCCTGCGTGAAAAAGTTCGTGCAATGGAGGCTGAGCTCGTTACTTTGCGTATGCATAGGGTGATGGGGCAGGTAAACCAGACCCATAAGTTTTCACAGTTGAAGCGTGCGATCGCCCGTTTCAGGACCGTGTTGACAGAGCTTAGCAACCGATCAGCTGGAGATTCTAAGAAATGATGTTAACAGAAGGCAAAGGGCGTACTGTGGTAGCGCGCGTTGTAAGTGACAAAATGCAAAAAAGCTTTGTTGCGCTTATCGAAAGACACGTTCGCCATCCTAAGATTGGTAAAGTGGTACGCCGCTCAACCAAAATTCATGTGCATGACGAAGAAAACCTTGCACAGCTGGGTGACGTGGTCCTTGTGAAAGAATGCAGGCCAGTATCAAAAACAAAAACATGGGTGCTTATGCAAGTCATGGAAAGAGTTGCTGGTGCGGCAGAAGAAGTGGTGGGTTAATCAATCCAAATAAAGATTAAGGCAGCGCTGATAAAGTGTATTAGCCTCGAATGGTTAATAAGTGGCGCTGCAATTTATCTTGTAATTCCAGTTGTTCATAGCTAGAATCTGGCCCCTTGTTTTGGAGTCAGTTACTGGTGTCAAGCGGAGACGACGATGATTCAGATGCAGTCGGTGCTCGATGTAGCAGATAACACAGGAGCCAGACAGGTGCGCTGTATTAAAGTGCTGGGTGGCTCAAAGCGTCGCTATGCCGCTATTGGCGATATAGTGCGTTGCAGCGTTCTGGCAGCAGAGCCGCGTGGCCGTGTCAAAAAGGGTGATGTGGTATTCGGGGTTGTGGTGCGGACTGCGAAAGGCGTTCGCCGCAGCGATGGGTCGGTAATTCGGTTTGATGGTAATGCCGTTGTTTTATTAAACAATCAGCATGAGCCAATCGGTACGCGTATATTCGGACCCGTAACGCGTGAATTGCGTGGTGAAAAGTTTATGAAAATTATTTCACTTGCGCCAGAAGTGTTGTAGGAAGGTACAGTATGCAACCAGTAGTGACTCAAAATAGATCAAAGAAAATTAAAAAAGGTGACACAGTTATTGTCGTCACTGGTTCAGACCGGAACCGCCAGGGTGTGGTTAAATCCGTTGCTGCAAATGGCAGAGTGGTCGTTGAAGGTGTGGCTTTAAAGTCTCATTATGTTCGCCCCAATCCTGAAAGTGGTGTAGAGGGTGGCATTATTCGAAAAGAAGCCGCGATCCAACAATCTAATGTTGCGATTTTAAATCCTGCTACAGGTAAACGCGATAAGGTTGGTTTCCGTCACGTTACGGATGCTGCAGGGCAAATAAAGAAAGTTCGCGTGTTTAAATCGACTGGCGAAGTTATCGATCTATAAGCGCAGGTGGTAGGAAAGTCATGACAAAATCGGCAATGAAATCGCACTATACCAAAGTGATTCTTCCCATGTTGATGAAAGATTTGGGCTGTAATCAGATGGCGGTGCCAAAAATTACCAAGATTACTTTAAATATGGGTGTGGGTGAAGCGGCCACCAGTAAAGATGCGTTGAAGAATGCGATGGCAGATCTTGAAAAGATTGCTGGGCAAAAGCCAATCGCAACGAATGCACGGGCATCCTTTGCAAGTTTTAAAATTCGCGAAGGCTGGCCAATTGGCTGCAAGGTAACCCTTCGTGGTGATAGAATGTATGAGTTTTTAGAAAGACTGTTATACGTTGCTATTCCTCGTATTCGAGATTTTCGTGGCTTGAATCCGCGTTCATTTGATGGGCGAGGCAATTTTTCCATGGGAATAACAGAGCAAATCGTGTTTCCCGAAGTAGAGTATGACAAAGTGGATGCTTTGCGTGGTTTGGATATTTGCATCACCACCACAGCAGAAAACAATCAGCAAGGGTTGGCATTGCTAAAGGCAATGGCGTTCCCATTTAAAGAAATACCAGCTTAATTTAGGATTGACACGAAGATGGCTAGAAAAGCGACGATCAATAAATCAGAAAAAACATATGAATCTGCTCTTAAGATGAAGAAATCAAGAGATGAGTGGAAGGCTGTGATCATTGATCCTAAAGCCTCAGCAGAAGAAAAACGTAATGCGCAAGCCAAGTTAGTGGCAACCAGAGCGTCAAGTATGGTGAGAGTGCGTCGTCGTTGTTTAGTGAATGGCCGTGGTCGCGGCATTTATCGCCGATTTGGCATGTGCCGTAATGTCATTAGAAAACTAATGATGGATGGCATGTTTCCTGGCGGTCAGAAGTCAAGTTGGTAGAATTTTTACAAATCTGAGTAGGTAATCCATGAGTGCGCAAGATCCAATTTCAGACATGTTAACTCGCATTAGAAATGCGCAGCAAGCAGGCAAGGCCGTAGTGTCTATGCCTAGCTCCAAGAAGCTGGTAGCGATTGCGAAGGTACTTGAAAACGAAGGCTTTATCGGTGGCTTTGAAGTCATTTCCGTAGGGGCATTCAAGAATTTACACATACAGTTGAAGTACCTTCTTGAAGATAAAATTCGCATACCGGTCATTGAGCTCATTCAAAGAAAGAGCCGTCCGGGCTTGCGTGAATATCGCAAAGCGAATGAATTGCCTAAGGTTAAAGGTGGTTTAGGCGTTGCAGTGATTTCTACTTCTAAAGGGTTACTGTCTGATCGTGTCGCAAGAAGCATGGGGCATGGCGGCGAAGTACTGTTTACCGTTGCATAGGGTATATGGGAGATTATTGTGTCAAGAGTGGCAAAAAAGCCCATCGAGATCCCGAAGGGTGTAGAAGTAAAGATTGAAAATGGTACGGTCTCTATGAAGGGCCCTAAAGGGGAGCTTTCAAGGGAGTTGCGTGCGGATGTAACAGCCTCAATTGAAGAGGGCGTAATCAAGGTTGCGCCAGCAAATGACGAGGCTTGGGCGCATGCTGGTACAGCAAGGGCCTTGTTGAATAATATGGCGCAAGGCGTTTCACAAGGTATCCGTGTTGAATTGGAACTGAGAGGCGTCGGTTACAGAGCTGCCGCTCAAGGTAACTCGGCTGTGCAATTGTCTCTTGGCTACTCACATCCTGTTGTGCATCAGTTGCCGCAGGGTGTAACGGTGGAAACGCCCAGTCAAACATCTATTGTTTTGCTTGGGATTGATCGCCAGAAAGTAAATGAAGAGGCTGCAAAAATTCGTCGATATCGTGAACCCGAAAACTATAAAGGTAAAGGTATACGCTACTTAAATGAGAAAGTTCTCATTAAAGAAACGAAGAAGAAGTAGGTGAGTAATATGCAAGAAAAGAAAGTTGGCCGTCTTCGTCGTGCTAAGAAAGGCAGAGAGAAGATGAAAGAGTTGGGTGCAGTGAGATTGTGTGTGCACAGAACGCCGCAGCACATTTACGCACAAGTAATTCATCAGGAAGGGCCGAATGCAGTTACCATTGTGTGCGCTTCTTCTTTAGAAAAAGACTTTGAAAAAACAACGAAGTCTGATGATGGAAAAGTAGGGATTGCTAACAAAGTAGGTGCTTTGCTAGCAAAGAGAGCGAAAGAAAAAGGCATAGAAAAGCTGGCCTTTGATCGCTCAGGGTTTAAATATCACGGTCGTGTAAAAGCGTTAGCTGATGCAGTACGTGAAAACGGCATTCAGATGTAGGGGTGATTGATTCATGGCTGCAGAGATGTCCAATAAATCAGATGGCTACGTTGAAAAACTGATCGCTGTCAATCGAAACGCAAAAGTGGTTAAGGGTGGTCGTATATTCAGTTTTACAGCACTGGTTGTTGTGGGTGATGGAAAGGGCCGCGTTGGTTTGGGTCGCGGTAAGGCAAGAGAAGTGCCTGTTGCCATTCAAAAAGCCGTTGAAAATGGGCGAAGAAATTTGGTCTCTATTCAATTGAATGGGGATACCTTATTCCACCCAATTTTGGCAAAGCATGGTGCCTCTAAGGTATATATGCAGCCAGCTTCTCAAGGTACCGGTATCATCGCTGGTGGCGCAATGCGTGCCGTATTTGAAGTTGTGGGTGTAGGGAACGTGCTTGCGAAATGTATTGGCTCTTCTAACCCAGTGAATGTGGTAAGAGCGACATTTAAAGCGCTGCGTTCTATGAGTTCTCCAGAACGTATTGCTGAAAAGCGCGGTAAGACCGTAGCTGAAATTTTAGGAGCCTAATCATGGCGAACGCAATGGCAAAACAGGTGACTGTTAAATTAGTCAAGAGCCCACATGGTCGTTTGCAAAAGCATATCGCAACTGTGAGAGGCTTGGGCCTTCGTAAGATTGGTGATACTCGCGTTCTTGAAGACACGCCGTGTGTGAGAGGCATGATCAATGCGGTTAGCTATTTGCTTCAAGTGAAGGAGTGAAGTGGTGAAGTTAAATACATTAAGCCCTGCTGAAGGTGCAAAAACAAAGGGCGTTCGAGTTGGGCGTGGTATTGGTTGCGGCATGGGAAAGACTTGTGGTCGCGGCCATAAAGGTCAAAAGGCACGTGCTGGTGGATACCACAAAGTGGGTTTCGAGGGCGGCCAGATGCCCCTTCAACGCCGCTTGCCAAAATTTGGTTTTCGTAGCGCATTGGCCCGTGTCACGCAAGAATTGCGTGTGGCTGATTTGGAAAAAGTGCCAGGGGAAGTGATTGACCTTATTTCCTTGCGTGATGTGGACTTAATTGGTTCAGGGATTAAGGCTGTTAAGATTTTTGGCGAAGGTAAATTAACACGTAAGTTTGTGGTGCGTGGTTTGCGTGTTTCTAAATCAGCAAAGCTTGCGATTGAATCAGCTGGTGGGTTGGTGGAGTAATTCATGGCAGGAATGCAGCCCACGTCTAAGGGCGCCGGAATGGCGGAACTAAAAGCAAGGCTTCTCTTTTTAATTGGAGGCCTTCTTGTATATAGAATTGGTGCGCATATTCCAGTGCCTGGATTAGATCCAGAACGTTTGGCTGCTTTATTTGCTGGGAATTCAAAAGGGATTCTAGGCCTATTTAATTTATTCTCCGGTGGGGCGTTAGCTCGGCTGACTATTTTTGCCTTAGGCATTATGCCCTACATTAGCGCCTCTATTATTGTGCAGCTGATGGCGGTTGTGTCGCCGCGGCTAGAGGAGCTAAAAAAGGAAGGGGCTTCAGGTCGTAAAAAATTAAGCCAATATACCCGTTATGGCACACTGGCTTTAGCTGCGGTTCAAGCGATGGGGATGTCTCAGTATTTGGTTTCGTCTGGTATCGCGCTGCAGAGTGGGCCAGGATTTTATTTTTTGACTTCCATCACGCTTATAACCGGCACAATGTTTTTGATGTGGCTTGGCGAGCAAATTACGGAACGTGGTATTGGTAATGGGATTTCTTTAATCATCTTTTCAGGGATCGTTGCGGGTTTACCTGCAGCAATAGGCAACACCATTGAGCAAGTGAGACAGGGCTTAATGTCACCGATTGCCTTAGTTGTCTTGGCCTTGGTCTTGGTGATGGTTGTGTCTTTCGTCGTTTTTGTTGAACGTGGACAAAGACGCATTACAGTGAATTATGCGAGGCGACAAGTGGGGCGCCAGATGATGGGTGGCAATAAAAGCCACTTACCATTGAAAGTAAATATGGCTGGGGTGATTCCTCCGATATTTGCATCCAGTATTATTTTGTTTCCAGCGACTGTAGCGCAGTGGTTTGGGCAAACAAAAGGCTTTACTTGGTTGACCGATGTCAGCTTGGCGTTATCACCAGGACAGCCTTTGTATTTATTATTATTTTTATTTGCGATTTTATTTTTCAGCTTTTTTTATACGGCCTTGGTGTTTAACCCAAAGGATACAGCTGAGAATTTGAAAAAATCGGGTGCCTTTTTACCTGGAATCAGACCAGGGGAACAAACGGCAAAATATATTGACAGTGTGATGACACGGTTAACTTTAATTGGTGCTTGTTACATTTCTGCTGTTTCATTACTGCCAGAGGCTCTGGTAGTGGGATGGAATGTGCCATTTTATTTTGGTGGCACATCTCTCCTTATCTCTGTTGTGGTGGTAATGGATTTTGTAGCGCAGGTGCAAGCACATATGATGTCGCAACAGTATGAATCCCTGATGAGAAAAGCAAACTTATCAGGTGCTTCCTCTTCTTTGCGCGGTGGTTTAGTGGGTCGGTAGTGTCGGAGATACGTGATCATGAAGGCAAGGGCTGCGGTTAAGCGCCGCTGTAAAGATTGTAAGATGGTAAAGCGTAAAGGACGGGTTCGCGTAATATGTGAAAACCCTCGTCATAAGCAGGTACAAGGGTAGGTTCGGCTTGGTTTAGTAAGGCGCAGCTATTGCATAGCTGCTGCCTTTTCAGTAACCTGTCGCAGTTTTTTTCAAAGAGAAAATAGAGGTATACCAATGGCGCGTGTAGCTGGTGTGAATTTGCCGCTGCAAAAACATGTTTGGGTGGGGTTGACAAGTATTTTTGGGGTAGGCAAATCCCGAGCCCTGTTTATTTGTGATAAAGCAGGCATTGAGCCTTCTACTAAAGTGAAAGATTTAACTGAATCTGCAGTTAAGTCAATTCAGGATATAGTAGCAACCTACCGTGTTGAAGGCGATTTACGCCGAGAAATTGGTATGAATATTAAGCGCTATGTTGATTTGCGTTGCTATAAAGGTATTCGCCATAAGATGGGGTTGCCTGTTCATGGTCAGCGTACAAAGACGAATGCTAGAACACGTAAGTCTCGTGGTAGATCTACGCAAAGAGTAGCGGTTTCTAAAGCCAGCTAGTTCTAGACAGGTCGCCTCAGTTTTTTAGATGGATCCTTTCATTAAAAATGCTGAAATGTTGTATGGCTTGCTTCTTGTTGATATTAGGAATTGAGAATGGCAGAAAATAAATCAGCACCTGGTTCCACTGGTGTGAAAGCAGTCAAAAAGAAAGTGCGTCGTCGTGTTGATGAGGGCTTGGTTTTTATCAACGCAACCTTTAATAACACCTTGGTCTACATCACCGATTCAGGTGGTAATACCTTGAGCTGGGCAACTGCGGGTGGCTGTGGTTTTAGAGGATCGAGAAAATCCACTCCATTTGCTGCACAGATGGCAGCTAAGACAGCAGCTGAAAGAGCGGCTGCCTATGGTTTGCAGCGAGTAATGGTGTACGTACGTGGTCCTGGTCCTGGACGTGAATCAGCGCTACGCGCCTTGAGTGATTTTTATAAAGTCACTTTAATCGCTGACGTGACTGGTATTCCTCATAATGGATGCCGTCCTGAAAAAGAAAGACGCGTTTAGTTTTTAGTATAGTTTTTTTAGAGAGATACTCAGATGGCAAGATATTTAGGGCCAACACTCAAGAAATGTCGCCGATACGGCGGTGTTAATTTAGAGACCAAAAGTGATGTGCGTGCATTGGATACAAAATGCAAACTGACACAGCCACCTGGTCAACATGGAGCCACTAAATCTGGCCGTCTGTCTGACTTTGGTGAACACTTTCATGAAAAGCAGAAGATGCGATTTATTTTTGGTGTGACAGAAAGACAATTTCGTCGTTATTTTGCTGAAGCAGCAAGAAGAAAAGGCGCAACGGGTTCAAACCTTGTGACGCTACTTGAAGCTCGCTTGGACAATGTTGTGTACAGAATGGGGTTTGCCACGACACGTGCTGAAGCAAGACAAATTGTTTCTCACGGCTTGGTCATGGTAAATGGCAAAAAAGTAAATATTCCTTCTTACAGTGTCGCTGTGGGTGACAAGATTGAAATTCGTGAGAAGGCAAAGCAATACACCAGAATTACAGATGCAATGCAGATTGCGCAGGGTCGAGGGATTGCTGATTGGTTGTCTGTCGATCCAACGAAGGTCCTCGGAACGCTTGTCAGAAATCCAGATAGAAGCGAAGTATTCCCAGAGATCAACGACAAGCTCATCGTAGAGCTTTATTCTCGTTAATATTACAGCAGCCCATTTGTAAAGAGGCCAATAATGAGTGAAGTCGAAGAGTTTCTGAAACCCAGTACAGTAGAAGTGATGAGCGAAGGCCCGAATACGGCTAAAGTTGTTATTGCGCCGCTTGAAAGAGGCTTTGGGCATACACTAGGAAACGCATTGCGTCGCATTTTGCTTTCTTCTATGCCTGGTTGCGCCATTGTAGAAGCTGAAATTGAAGGCGTCCTTCATGAGTACACCACTGTTGAAGGTGTGACAGAAGATGTGATTGAGATTTTACAAAACCTTAAAGGTGTTGTTGTTTCTCTGCATGACAGAGACGAAGTCTTGATCAAGCTTGAAAAAGAAGGGCAAGGCGTCGTTACAGCGGCTGATATTGCCACTGTCACGGGTGTTGAGATCATTAATCCTGATCATGTGATTGCGCATCTTACTCAGAAAGGCAGTCTGAAAATGCTGCTGAAGGTTCAACGTGGCAGGGGCTATGTTCCAGCCATGATTCAACCGACTGATCTGGAAGCGGATGCCTTAGCCACTGTTTCAGTTGGCAAATTACGCATTGATGCTAGTTACAGCCCTGTAAGACGCATTGCTTATACGGTTGAGAATGCGCGTGTGGAGCGTCGTACGGATCTTGATAAGTTGGTGATTGAATTAGAAACCAATGGTGCGATTGATGCGCGTGAAGCTGTTCAACGTGCTGCCAAGATTTTGCGAGATCAGCTTTCTGTATTTGTTGATTTGCAAGCAGAGCAGATCGTTGTGCAAGAAAAACGTGATGCTGAAATTGATCCAATCTTGCTCCGCCCTGTGGATGATTTGGAATTGACAGTTCGTTCAGCGAACTGTTTGAAAGCTGAGAATATTAATTTTATTGGTGATTTGGTACAGAAAACTGAAAACGAATTACTCAAGACCCCTAATCTTGGCAAAAAATCTTTAACTGAAATTAAAGATGTATTAGCTTCTAAAGGGTTGTCTTTAGGTATGCGTTTAGAGAAGTGGCCGCTTGTTGGAAGCGCTGCGGAAGCCAATCGCTAGATTTGTAATTGAATTATATTGAGGTAGGGTGTTATGCGGCACAGAAATAGTGGCAGAGCGTTGAGCCGAAACAGCAGTCATCGTAAAGCGATGTTTAAGAATATGGCAACTTCGTTGCTGCGTCATGGTGCTATCATGACGACAGTTCCAAAGGCAAAGGAATTACGTCGGGTTGTTGAGCCGCTCATTACCTTAGCAAAGGTAGATACTGTTGCGAACCGTCGTTTGGCTTTCAGCCGTTTAAGAGACGCTGAAACTGTGGCCAAATTGTTTAAGGAAATCGGCCCATTGTTACAGAAGCGTCCTGGTGGGTATACCCGTATCCTGAAAGCAGGCTATCGTGATGGTGACCGTGCCCCTATGGCATTGATTGAGTTGGTTGAAAAGCCCGTTGAGCAAGCACAAGCTTAAGTTTGCCTAACTGCTTATTTGATGAAACCCCGGAGAATTTATTCTCCGGGGTTTTTTTTTGCATAACGTGTAGAAGTAGGCGCCCTTCAAAAGCTTTTCTTACTTTGTATACACTTGAGGCAGTACTCATCTGACTTGCAAGCTTTAAAAAGGATGCTTTTGAATGGATACACTGCCCTTACATGACGTCACCCCTGTTATTTTGCACCAACGTTTGTCGCATCAACAAAACAGGCAAATTTATTTAAAGATGGAGTGTGATCAACAGGCTGCCTCTTTTAAAATTCGCGGGATTGGTCTTTTATGCCAACATGAGGCAGCGAAAGGCATTAAACATTTTGTTTGTCCTTCGGGTGGGAATGCTGGGTATGCGGCTGCGCTTGCAGGACAAAAATTAAATATTCAAACCACGATTGTTGTCCCTGTTACCACTTCGAAAATGGCCTGTGATCGCATCATTGAATTAGGTGCCACGCTTCGGATTCAGGGAGAGGCATGGGATGATGCCAATCGTTTAGCATTGGAGTTGGCCCAGGCTGAAGGCACCGCTTACATCCCGGCATTCGATCATCCTCTTCTATGGCAAGGCCATGCGAGCTTAATTGATGAGCTAAAGCAACAAATTGAAAAGCCCGATGCGATTGTATTGGCTGTGGGGGGCGGTGGGTTGATGTGCGGTGTAATAGAGGGTTTGCATCGCAACGGGTGGCAAGATGTCGCGATTGTTGCTTGTGAAACAGAGGGTGCTGATTCTTTTCGGGCGGCGGTGGAAGCCAAAAAATTGGTCAGTTTGCCTTCTATCGCTTCAATTGCAACCAGTTTGGGGGCAAAAAAAGTGGCGCAACGGGCTTTAGATTGGGTTCAGCAACATGATATTCGCGTGGCGACACTCACTGATAAACAGGCAGTGTCTGCAATTTTAAATTTTGCAGATGATTTACGGGCACTGGTAGAGCCGGCTTGTGGGGCGGCCTTAGTACCAGTATATGAACAATTGCCTGTGCTAAAAGAGTTTAAGAATATTGTTGTGATTGTCTGTGGCGGGATTGGTGTTTCATTGGCGCAATTGGCTAAGTGGCAGCAAGCCTTTTGTTTATAGCTAACATTATACCGTTATCATGGCTCGTGGCGATTGTATGAGAACTTCAGATCTAGCCTGCTGATTTGCAATCGTAAGAGCGCAGACTCCCACTTGCAATATATAAGAACATTCATTTTTGAGACAAAGTGGCTTTAAACATCGAAAAAAACTGGAGCGTGAGCAGTATGTGAGGATTTTTCTGATGATTTTTAACGCAATATTCAGGGCTGTTAGCATTTCGCTATATCGAGATGAAACGCCTTAATTTTCGAGCAACGATGCTGCGCATACATAAGAATATGTGAGCGACGTATCGCAGAAAACCAAAGCGTTTCATCCGAGATAGTAGTAATGAGGACGCCCTAGCTCCCAGTCAAAAAGGAAGGTTCTGGGCTACAGGATGAACGGTTACTTCTTGCAATCGTCTTGCGTGAATTCGAGCGTTACCACAGGCTCCTGGTTTTTATCTTTATATACATAAAAAAAGTTGGTTTTAGATAACAACTCTTGTATTGAGTCGTTATCACAGACGCTCTTTTTGATGGCTTGTTTTAGTTTTGCAGAAAAACTGTCTACTTCTATGTCGCTACGTAAGGCGTTAATCAAAGTAATATCGTAATAAATTTGTTCTGATTCAATGCGGGCGCCTTCAAAGCGCATGCCTTCAGCAATCATTCTTGGCGTATGTTTATTCATGGGGGCGATTTGACTGAGCAGGGCCTCTTTTTTAGCGACATTGTGTTTATGGATTAGGTATCCAACAAACACAAAGAGTGTGATCATCGCAATGGCGCCGATACGTATGATATGAGATTTTTTAATTTTATTTTTTAACATAGTTCACCCCGCCGGTTTTATATCATTATAGGCAAGGATTTATCCCCTCTGCATTTCTTGCTTGAATATGGGTCTTTTAGGGGAAGGTCTAGTCTGTTTGAAGACATACCTCCCGTCGTGGCGGGAGGTATGAAAGGTCGCGGCATTTTTTGGATTGAATGCCTTAATCCTTGATGCACGTCTCCGTTCCTGTACTGCCGCCTTTATATGCTTCTTCAAAATAAAATTTGGTGAAGCGCACTTTCCCTTTTTCATGATGCACTTTTGCAATACCGGTTCCGTAGTCTTTAGTGCTTGGATCTTCATGCGCAAACGTGACAGCCATATTATCGCCATCTGCTGCAGCGGTGCCGTGATAAGCGCCGTATCCCACTACATCCATACGAAAATCATAGCTGGCATAGTGATCGTAGCTGTGTGCCGGATTTAAAGTCAGGGTGACTTTACTTTTGAAGTCGCCTTCGTGTTTATCTTTACCGATACAGGCGTAAGTGCCGCTTAAGTCTGTTCCCGTAAAAGATTGTGCATTGACGTTGAGGCTGAGCAGCATGGCGCTGGTCAGTAATAGAATGTTTTTCATATTCGCCTCTCTTGATAAGTCAGTTAATATTACTACCATGTTAGGATAGCGCTGAGTGTGGTGGGGATACAAGTTGGGCTGGTTTTTGATGCGTTGGCGGTTGCTGCTGCCGTTGCGCCAATAAACACCGGGTCTTTTTTAGCGCTGGGGTGAAGTTTGCGCCAGGCGTGAGAATTTTTGAGAGCTTGCTGTCCTGATCCAAAGCAATGCCAGCTATTATGATGGGAGTCAGAGCAGGTGGGCCAAATGTCCAAATCAGTCCGGCAATGGCAACCATGTTTTTTCGAAACGCTGAACCTTTTTGGTACCACATGGTCATTTTATTCACGTAGCATTTTTTCTAAAAAATGGCCTGTGGCGGAGTGTTTATTTTTTGCCACTTGCTCAGGGGTGCCCTCGGCCACAATTTGGCCTCCTTTGGCGCCGCCTTCTGGACCCAAATCAATGATCCAATCTGCCACTTTGATCACATCTAAATTGTGTTCGATGATCACAATGGTGTTGCCTTTTTCGCGTAGATAGAACAACACTTTTAATAATTGATCGACGTCTTGAAAATGCAAACCGGTGGTGGGTTCATCCAAGATATATAAAGTATTACCAGTCGAGGCGCGGGACAATTCTTTTGCCAATTTGACACGTTGCGCTTCGCCGCCTGACAGTGTGGTCGCGTTTTGGCCCAATTTGATATAGGACAATCCCACTTGCATCAGCGTTTCTAATTTTCTAAAAATGGTGGGGATCGGGGCAAAGAAGGTGGCTGCATCTTCTACTGTCATATCCAAAATATCGAAAATGCTTTTCCCTTTGTATTTTACTTCTAAGGTTTCACGATTATATCTTTGGCCATGGCAGACATCGCAGGTCACAAAGATATCAGAAAGAAAATGCATCTCGACTTTCGTGACGCCATCGCCTTCACATGCTTCGCAACGCCCCCCTTTGACATTGAAGCTGAAACGGCCTGCCAAATAACCACGTGAACGTGCTTCTTGTGTGCCGGCAAACAAATCGCGAATGGGCGTAAAGAGGCCAGTGTACGTAGCCGGATTAGATCGCGGGGTACGCCCAATAGGGGATTGATCAATATCAATGACTTTATCCAACTGATCCATGCCAACAATATTGTCACAGGCGGTGCTTTCAAGTGCAGTGGCGCCATTTAATATTTTTGCCGCAGCGGGGAATAACGTATCGTTAATGAGGGTGGATTTTCCCGATCCCGATACGCCTGTGATACAGGTCATGATGCCTAAAGGAATGGCAACGGTGACATTTTTCAAATTATTTCCCGATGCGTTTTGAATGATGATTTGACGCTTGGGATCCACGCTTAAACGCGTTTTGGGAATTGCGATGCGGCGTTTTCCGCTTAGGTATTGTCCGGTAATAGACTGAGGATTGGCTTCGATCGCACTGGGCGTGCCTTCTGCCACGACAGTCCCGCCGTGAATACCCGCGCCTGGGCCGATATCAATCACATGATCGCTCGAACGAATGGCATCCTCGTCATGTTCTACCACGATGACGGTGTTGCCGAGATCGCGCAATCGAAATAACGTTTTTAATAAGCGTTGGTTATCGCGTTGGTGTAACCCAATAGAAGGCTCATCTAAAACATAAGTCACACCCACTAATCCTGCGCCAATTTGGCTTGCCAAGCGAATGCGTTGGGCTTCGCCGCCTGATAGGGTTTCAGCGCTGCGATTGAGCGTTAAATAATCTAAGCCCACATCTTTTAAAAAAGTCAGGCGCTCGATGATCTCTTTCAAAACTTTTTTGGCAATCGTGGCTTCTTTGCCGCTTAAGGCCAGATCGCTTAAAAAGGTGACACAGTCTTCAATCGTGAGGGTGGTGACGGCGGGCAAGGTTTTACTGCCCACAAACACACTGCGTGCTGCCGTACAAAGCCGCGTGCCTTCACAGGCTTTGCATGCTTGCCATGCAATCAATTGCGCCAGATCTTCTTGTACGGCAATCGATTGCGTTTCGTGATAACGGCGTGTGATAAGTGGGATCACGCCTTCAAAAATTTCTTTGACGCTGCGTTTTTCTTTTCCTAAACGGAAGGAAATGAGTTCATCACTGCCAAATAAAATAATCGTCTGAACGCTTTTAGGGAGTTCATTAAAAGGGGTGGTCAAAGAGAATGCAAAATGTTTGGCCAGGGATTCTAACATCGAAAAATAATACGCATTGCGCCGGTCCCAGCCTTTAATCGCCCCCGCCGCCAAACTGATTTCGGGATTGGGAATCACCAATGTGGGATCGAACACTTGTTCTACGCCCAAGCCATCGCAAGAAGGGCACGCGCCGGCAGGGCTGTTAAACGAAAATAATTTTGGCTCTAATGCGGGCACACTATAGCCGCAATGCGGGCACGCATGGCGTGAAGAAAATAAAGTGGCTTTGCCTGTTTCATGATTCTGTACGGATACCAAACCATCACTTAAGCGAAAAGCCGTTTCAATGGAGTCAGCTAAGCGTTGTTCTAAACCGGATTTTATTTTAAGCCGATCGATCACCGCTTCGATGGTGTATTTATTTTGCTTATTCAGTGTGGGCAAATCATCCAATTCATAAATTTTCTGATTGATTTGAACTCGCAAAAACCCTTCTTTTTTTAATTTATCGAATAAGGGCTGGTGGGTTCCTTTTTTCTCTTGCACCAAAGGCGATAAAATAATCAGGCCGGTATTTTCAGGATACGCCATGAGCGTATCCACCACTTGACTCACCGTTTGCATACTGAGCTTGACGTTGTGTGTGGGGCAGTAGGGGCTCCCCACTCGGGCAAAGAGTAAACGCAAAAAATCATACACTTCTGTCACCGTGCCCACGGTGGAGCGCGGATTATGAGACGTCGATTTTTGTTCTATCGCGATGGCAGGGCTTAAGCCTTCGATGCTATCGACATCCGGTTTTTCCATCACAGATAAAAATTGACGCGCATAGGTGGAAAGGGATTCGACATAGCGGCGTTGACCTTCCGCGTAAATCGTATCAAAAGCCAATGAGGATTTACCGGATCCAGATGGCCCCGTGATCACAATGAGCTGATCTCGTTTAATCGAGACCGAAATATTTTTAAGATTATGGGTACGTGCCCCAGTAATAGTGATGTGATCCATCTGCCCTCGATCATGCATAAGTAGCCGAACGTGATAATATACCAACTTTTTGGTAAGGACTCTCTATCTATGGCGTCTTTAGGCCTTTTAAGTGAAGAGCGACGTGCTGTTTTCCCCTTGGCTGGGATTTTTGGGCTTCGGTTATTTGGTTTGTTTGCCTTACTGCCCGTGATGAGCTTGGCAGAAGGCCTCTATCCAGGTGCAACGGCTGAGCAAATGGGCTTGGCTTTGGGAATTTATGGCTTGAGTCAGGGTCTATTTCAGCTGCCTTTTGGTGTTTTGTCTGATCGCTACCCAAGGCACATTGTGGTGACGTTTGGCTTATTTATCTTTGTGTTAGGGAGCGTGGTGGCCGCAGAAGCCAGCACTATCTATGGCTTGTTGTTGGGGCGAGCCATTCAAGGTGCGGGGGCGGTTGGTAGCTGTTTGCTGGCGATGATTGCCGATACCACACGGGACACGGTGCGCAATCGGGCCATGGCCATGGTGGGTGGCATGGTGGGTTTGGCTTTTGTTTTGGCGATGGTGCTTTCGCCTATTTTATTTGCGGCAGGGGGCTTGAAGCTGATTTTTTGGCTGATTGCGGGCTTTACGCTGTTGGCGATTGGGGTGTTGTGGAAGTGGGTGCCCCGATCTCCACCTAACAAAATGCAGCGACCTGTTTTAAAAGAGCAGCTCAAGGCTTTGTTTTCAGACAAACAATTATTGGGTTTAACCACGGCTGTGTTGTTACTCCATGCGTTGCTTACGTTGCTTTTTTTAGCCTTACCTAAGTGGCTTATCAGCAAATGGGGTTTGGCGGCAACCGATACATCCTGGTTTTATGCTGGGGCGTTGTTGTTAATGCTAATTGGCTTTGTGCCTTGGGTCATGAAATTAGATCGAAGCACCGATCAAAGCCGTTCTATCCGAATGGCAGCGCTGTGCATGAGTCTGGCTTTGGCCTTATTATTTGTGGCTTCGACGGTGTATGTGGCATTAGTGTTGTTAGCGCTCTTTTTTGTAGGGTTTAACGTTTTAGAAACGGTATTGCCGGCAGCGACGAGCCAAGCTGCAAAAGCCCGTGATAAAGGGGCTGCTTTAGGCTTATTTTCGACGGCGCAATTTGTGGGGACTTTTATCGGGGGCAGTATCGGCGGTGTTATCTTAGCAAGCTGGCATGAAAAGGGTGTTTTGGCGGCAGCGCTTACGGTGGCATGTGGTTTATACGGATTGGGGATGTATTTGAAAAAGTGATACCATCCAGTATCTCAAAAGTGTACGTCATTTTATTGGTTAGGAGGCAGCATGGCAGGTCGTGGTATTAATAAGGTTATTTTGGTTGGGAATATTGGACAAGATCCAGAAGTACGTTATATGCAAAGTGGATCAGCCGTGGCGAATCTCAGCCTCGCGACAGGTGAAACTTGGAAAGACAAACAAACTGGTGCGACACAAGAACGTACAGAATGGCATCGTGTTGTATTTTACAATCGCTTGGCAGAAATCGTGGGTGAATATGTCAAGAAAGGCAGCAAGTTATATGTAGAAGGCAGTTTACGTACCCGTAAATGGCAAGATAAAACTGGGGTCGATCGCTACACGACTGAAATCATTGCAGACGAAATGCAAATGCTAGACAGCAAAGGTCAGGGTGGCAATCAAAATATGCCTGTGATGGACATGTCTGATATGGATATGGGCGCTGCAATGGGCGGCAACAGTGCACCGCGTAATCAAAATCAGCCAGCAGGACGTCCTGCTGAAATTGCAACGGAATTTGATGACGATATTCCGTTTTAATAAGGCTTCGCTTCACGTCTCCCGCTTGCGGGAGACGTGGCTGTTGAGCGTAATACTCAGACTAACCTCGTTTTCGATCAAACTCGTTTCAAAAATATATGATTTCATCTTGCAATCCAGACGGTGTTCTAGCAGCGTTTGGCAATATCCCCGCGCGAATAAAGTCTTTTTTCTCATATAAATGAATCGCGGTCCTATTATGGGTATGGACTCTTAATTCGATATGGGTAACGTCCATTTCTGGCACAGACGCCAAGGCATTTTCCAATAGCTGACGCCCCAAACCTAATCCATTAAAATGGTGAAGGTGAATGACTCCCATCGGATTGTCAGTTTAAACTTACTGACATGTTTCGGATCTGTAGGTATAAAACCAGAATACGAATCCCTGCAAATGTTCCCTATATTGCATGTTCACTTCTCCATGTGCTGCTCTAATATGGAATGGTATTTTTGGGTTGAATGAGCCTTCCAAATTTTTTCTCACAAATACCGTATTTTTACGAACATACATAAACACAGCGATTGGATAGACTGCTATTTCAAACATGAAGTAGTAGGCAGCCACCCATGCAGTACAAGAACAACCTCACTAAGGCGTGCCCTCATGACGCTATATCGAGACGTAACGCATTGCATTTTCGAGAATCGCAGCGGAGCATACATGCAGTATGTGAGCAGCGAATTGCAGAAAATCAAGGCGGTACGGCCGAGATAGTAGTCATGAGGACAGGCCTTAAAATATCTGGCCTGATGTTTTTAAGTATGATGTCAGGGCAAGCTGTTTTGGCTTCTGTGACAGCTGACCCTACGGCACCTGCTGCACTGCAACCCCAAATTCAATTCCAAAATAATACCCAAATCGTCAACATCACCACGCCAAATAATGCAGGCGTGAGCACCAATCACTACCAACACTTTGATGTGGATGCGCATGGTGTGGTGTTAAATAACGGTACCCATGTCAGTGGCAGTGTGTTGGCCGGACAAGTCGCCGCAAACCAAAACCTCACCCAACCTGCCAAGCATATTGTGAACAACGTTAAAAGCGGCGCAAAAATAAAAGGCACGGTGGAAGTGGCGGGCACAGCTGCGCATGTGACGGTGGCCACACCTTATGGAATAGAAGTCGACAATGGTGACTTTATTAATACAGAGGGCGTGACCTTAAGCACCGGCCATATCGTCACAAATCAAAAAGGCGAACTGATTCACCAAGTGGGTAAAGCAGGCAAAATAGCCATCGGCCCCGGCGGATTAAAAACAGACAAGCATCTTAATTTGTATACAAGAAGACTGAACAATGAAGGCCCTGTCTCTGCCAATGGAAAATTGCATATCGAAACGGGCGTGTATGACTTAAATATCCAAACGGGTGAGCTCACGAAGCTGGATACGGGTGAAGCAGATGAAAACGGTACTGAGAGTGAACCCTTTGTGCATTCAGTCTCAAGCACCGGCACACTCACCGGTAGCCATATTCAAATCGTGGCAAATGAAAAGGGCTTTGGGGTGAATTTAGAAAAGTTGAATGCCACTGATGGCAGCATTCACATCTCTGCCGATGGCAAAGTGACACTGGGTCACAGTTATGCCAAAGAAGACATTCATGTTGCCGCAAAGGAACTGCATAACCAAGGCCAAATGCTGGCTGGGCAAGATGTGAAATTAAACATCAAAGGCAAACACATTAATACTGGCCAAGAAATTGCGATGCGAGACAATATTCAACAAGCTGAACTGCTTCATAACCAACATGGCATCCTCTCTGCAGGTCGAGACACCCATATCACGGCAGATAACCTTGATAACGAAGCAGGGAAAATCACAGCTTTACATGACGTGACGCTCAACACCAAAACCCTCATGAATCGCCGCGGAAAAACCAAAAGTGTCACTTGGCGTGAATATGAGGCAGGGAATCCCGATACCTTTCATGAGTACACCCAAGAACAAGAAACCACGGCCCCAGGTGAAATCCTGGCTGGCCATGATATTAATTTGAACCTCACCACCGGCCACAACCAAGCCGGTACGATTCATGCTGAACATATTGTGAGACTCAAAGCCAAGACCTTTACCAACAGCAGCGATTACTTAAAAACCAAAGATGAATATAGCTATCTCAAATGGAAGAACAAAGTCTTCGGTTCTAAACGCCGTGTGACAGAATTACACAACAGCAGCACAGAAGAAGTGGCCACCTTCTCTGCCGGTCAAGGCCTCGATATCCAAACCCAACAATTTAACAACAGCGGCAAAGTCAAAGCCCAAAATGTCGATATCACAAGTGAGCAAATCAACAATGGGATTTTTACGGCTGGAGATTTAACGCCGAGCCCCACCCAAGACAACCTTCTTTCTGGTGGTGAAATCAGCGGCGGCCAAATCAACATTAAATCTCAGAATAAAGTGACCAACCAAGGCTATATCGTGGGTGACAATATCACCATCGAAACACCCACATTAGAGAATGGCAAGCGCACTGCCGATTACTATGCGATTGAACACGGAGAAGGTTATTGGGTTGAAATCAGCGGTCAGCAAGTACAAGACGGGGGCGTGATTGCGGCCAAAAACAAACTCAATCTCAAAATAAACAACCATATCGACAAAGACGGCAGCATTTACGAAGGAAATGAAAACCAAATCGAAAAGGTTAAGGAAAACCCCCATTACCAATACCAAGCCACACGAGATGCCTTCACTTACTCGGTTCATAAATACAAACAAGATTTTGCTGTCAAAGCGGGCATGGTGGCTGTGATAGCCGGTGGCATGATGATATGCCCACCTGCTTCTCTTACGCTTGCTTCGATGATGACTGTTGCCAGCGTTGCAGCGGTTCAAACCGCCAGCATACAAGTCTTAAACGGCCAATCCCTGAATTTTAGAAACATGGCGCAAGCCGCAGGCACAGCCATGATTATGAATGCAGCTGGAAGCTATACCGACACCTGGGGCAAGAAAACGGTCTCTTATGCCGGCACAACTGAAACCAATCTTGTATATAAAGGCTGGAATGTTGAAACCGTCGGTGCCCGGTTGGCTGCCAATGGGACCAAAGCGCTGACGATGGGCGTGCTCACAGACGTACAAGGTGGGAAGTTCTCGAACGGGTTTAACACCAGTCTTGCCTTTGGGTTAGGTACGGAAATCTATTCGGCTTCGGTGGGGCATTTTGCAGATGCAACGCCGGGGAAGAATAGAGCCTCGCCAGAATATACTGAGTACAACGATGGCAGAGTGCCTCGCGAATTTGTGAATGGAACATACCGGGAATATAACAATATTGGTTTGAACGATCTGACTAAGCCGCCCATGTGGCAGCAAAACGGCCCGGTCAGTAATTTTGTGAATCATCTTCATGGCCTGGCAATGAACGCGATTGGTACATTACACGATCAATGGATGAACGCGATGTATCCGCCCGGTGCAGAGATGTCACAATGGATGAGTGTTGGCACCATGTTACCAGCAGCAGCTGTAACCTACTCGCACTTGTACGAACAGCGCGGTTTACCGGTACAAGAACAAATCAAACGCAAAACAAGTATTGCGCCGGAGCACAAAAATGAAAAATAAACTTTTACCTTTCGCCATTTTTTTATTAATAAATGGTTGTGTTTTTGACAATGAATCGCGAATGCAATATCGATTTGGGCAATATATTGGTAGGAAATTCGATTTATATGAATTTATAAATATGTCGCCTGCAGAATGTGAGGATCGCGCAAATTTAGATATTTACAGAACACAACACAACCAGCCTAGAGGCTTTGCATTTTTCCCTTGGAACCCACTTAATTTTCGAAAAAACTGCGGCATCCACAAAATCAGCGAAACATCCAAAACAGCCGATTACGAAATTACGTATTATGGAACATGCAAATATATCTACACAGTAGAAAAGAAAACAGATTTAATTTTAGCGTGGCGTTATACCAAGGACTCTAGAAATTGCGTGCCTGGGCCGTAGTACGATCATGATCTTTCAGATGGATTGCTTCATAAAAACGGGCCCACATCCCAGACTTCGCTCAAATTCAGTTTGCCGTTTTTATTCGCAATGACGTCACTGGGCTTAAGTTGAGACACTATTGTCCTTTCACGTTCTCTATGCTCAACAAGCGAAGCGCCGTCTCCCCGGAAAATATCTGCACGCTGTAGATAAAAAGAAAACAGAATGTGAACAGACATTTATCCGGTGGCCAGGCTAAAAAGAGTGACTAACGGAGAAAACTTCGCCAGTTAAACCATCAAACCTGGACCCCGTATAAATAGCTGCCTAAAAATGAGATTTCTTTTCAAAAATCCATTGCAGCTATTTTACGGGGAGACGGATCGCTAATGTCACAATGGATGAGTGTTGGCACCATGTTGCCTGCAGCAGCTGTAACCTACTCACACTTGTACGAACAACATGGCTTGCCGGTACAAGAAAAAATGAAACGCAACACAACGATTGCACCGGAGCACAAAAATGAAAAATAAAATCTTGCTGCTTTTAAGTTATTTGATGTTGTCAGGCTGCTACACACAGGCGGCATTTGAGCGAGGAGTAGACTCAACAATTGGCAAAAAATTTGATGCTTATCATTTTATAGACATGTCGCCTGCAGAATGTGATGAAGAAGCAAATCAGAGAATATATAGGCTACAACATCATTTACCAAGAGGCTTTAATCTTTTTCCCTGGCATCCATTAAATCGAGAAAACTGCGGCATCCACAAAATCATCGAAACATCCAAAACAGCTGATTACGAAATCACGTATTATGGAACATGCAAATATATCTATACGGTAGAAAAGAAAACGGATGTGATTTTAGCTTGGCGCTATGCCAAAGATGCTAAAAACTGCGTACAGGGGCCGTAGTACGATCATGATCTTTCAGATGGATTGCTTCATAAAAACGGGGCCACATTCCAGACTTCGCTCAAATTCAGCTTGCCGTTTTTATTCGCAATGACGTCACTGGGCTTAAGTTGAGACACTATTGTTCTTTCACGTTCTCTACGCTCAACAAGCGAAGCGCCGTCTCCCCGGAAAATGTCTGCACGCTGTGGGTAAAAAGAAAACAGAATGTGAACAGACATTTATCCGGGGGCCAGACTAAAAAGAGTGACTAACGGAGAAAACTTCGCCAGTTAAACCATCAAACCTAGACCCCGTATAAATAGCTGCCTAAAAATGAGATTTCTTTTCAAAAATCCATTGCAGCTATTTTACGGGGAGACGGATCGCTAATGTCACAATGGATGAGTGTTGGCACAATGTTACCTGCAGCAGCTGTAACCTACTCACACTTGTACGAACAACATGGTTTACCCGTGCAAGAACAAATGAAACGCAAAACAAGTATTGCACCGGAGCACAAAAATGAAAAATAAATTCTTGCTGCTTTTAAGTTATTTGATGTTGTCAGGCTGCTACACACAGGCTGCATTTGAGCGAGGAAAAGACTCAACAATTGGAAAGAAATTTGATTTATACGAATTTATAAATATGTCGCCTGCAGAATGTGAGGATCGCGCAAATTTAGATATTTACAGAACACAACACAACCAGCCCAGAGTTTTTGCATTTTTTCCTTGGAACCCACTTAATTTTCGAAAAAACTGCGGCATCCACAAAATCAGTGAAACTCCCAAAACAGCCGATTACGAAATTACGTATTATGGAACATGCAAATATATCTACACAGTAGAAAAGAAAACGGATTTAATTTTAGCTTGGCGTTATACCAAGGATTCTAGAAATTGTGTGCCGGGGCCTTAGTACGAATGATGGGTTACGCGAGTACACTTACCCATCCTACGCAGAAGTGAAGCTGTGTAGGGCAACACCAAGGCTACGCTCGCTGCATTGTTCACTGCTGTGCAGCTTTCTCGATCTCGGCTGTGACCCATTTTCGTGAAGGGAAGCAGAGGATAAAAGCAATAGGTATACAACACAAAGATATTGTCCCCATTAATGCACTGATAGATCCATAATGATAGGCGCCTCTATAGCCGCCCATAAAAAAGAAAATAAATATCGTTTCAGCTAAATAGGTAGAACGCTTCAGAATGTGATTTGATTTTAAAAAACAATAGGCCATAGGTAATATTTTTCTATAAAAATAAAAAATGCCAATGATGGAAAATAATGTGCCTGGTATACAGACTAGCCAAGGTGAAAACTTGAGTGCACGATTAAAATTGGCGACATCAGCGTGGGTGACAAAGGTTCTAATGGGAATATAAGAGAAAAACTCAGAGAGGTTAAATGCACAAAACCAGAATATAAAAGCATAAACCCATTTATGCATTTGAATTTTTCGGAGATTCATGAGAATGAAACAAATAATGGTGATAATTGCATTGACCGTAATGGGGGTGATGGCGATAAAGGCGACGGCCCAATTTCGGCCAGCTTTAAACAAGCTTTCGTAATCGACATTTTCATCAACATTCAATAATGTCCAATCACCATAATAAATATCAAGTGGATTGCTTTTTACATTATTTATCCAAGCCATAAGGCCGTGTTCCCACTCATGAATTAAAATGGCAGAATCGAGACTTGCCACAATAATTAGAATTGATATTAAGGCTGAAAAAATTGGCTTAATTAGAGTCCGCAAGATTGACCTCGAATTTTAAGAACATGATATAAAAAGTATAGAAAAGGAAAAAAATTTACGCCTTTGCTTTTTTTAAGATTTCGTTAACAAATTTTTCTTTAGCGTCAGTATATCGCTCACGATCATGGGTATGTTGCTGTGCTAATTTTATTTTTAACTTTTCATACTCACGAAGCAGGTCTGGGTGTGCTATCAAATAATCCCTAAAAATTATTTTTTCTTGCCAATGCTTTGAACTAGGCTCACAAATGTGCACATGGTGTGTGCGTTTTTCGCCAAATGGTGGCATTCCTTTCACAAAAAACAGGCGTTCAGGATCAGGATTTTCAGCCCAATAGGCATAACCCAATTTTTGCAGCGCAGAAATCGCAGTCGTTTTTATTTCTTGGAGTGAAAGAACGGCAATTTGAATATCTATAACTGGTTTTGCCAAAGCCCCAGGGATGGCGGTGCTTCCCACATGTTGAATATCTATTACTTGATTAGAGGGCAATGCAGCACGCAATTTACTGATCTCAGCGTTTGCCATACTCGGCCACGCAGAATCGTAAGGCAAAATTTCAACGTGGTCTTTTTTAAGAACAGTGAGATCATTTTTTGTTTCATCAGTGATAGGCATTAGAGTCCATCAATCCATGTCTAAAAAATGACTATACCGTATTTTTACGAATAGTTTAAAAATAAAATTCTGATACCGTGGTATGAGGTGCCGCTGCGGAGGAATCATGAGTGTTCTTTTTAAGATGCTGCTGATCTGCGGGTTATCGATTAGCACGCTACAAGCGCTCACCGTACGCAATATCGCTTCATGGCCCTTATATGTCAGTGTGAATCCGGCGGGACATTGTCATCAATTTTTATCCCCTGCGTTGTACGCCGTTGCCGGCCGAACCGTTTACGAAATCAATACAGATAAAATTGAAAAAGTCTGCGTGACCGTTTCTCGGCGATTTTATTGGGATGAAAGCACCAGAATGGGTGTGACAGGATGGGAGGTAAAAAGTCGAGACAATTTAAAAGCAGATCAGTGTCATGTTTTGGTAGCGCAGCGTGGACGTTATGAGTTTGGGATACTGCCCGATGCAGCGTGTCATGGTTAAAAGGAGCAGCTTATGAAACACAGGCTCATTGTATTTTCGCTATTGTATTTTTTTGTGAACGTTGCTTATGCCATTACGATTTATAACGATTACAAACAAATCGATCTTTTTATAAACATGGCAGAAGCCGGAAAATGTGATGACGCATCAGCGCCTCTTTTTAGGGCGAACGCAAGAAAAGCATTTGTCTGGCCCAGCGCATTACCTGAACGTGTGTGCGTAAAGGTGACAACGATTCCAGGGGGGGATCAAGAAAGTAAAACGAATGTGATTGATAATGTTTCAAGTGGCGCATGTCATTTGGCTGTTCGCCCTTCTGGGAAAGGGCCTGTCCTTGTCCCAGAGTTTGGCTGTTAATAGTGGCGTATTGATATTTCTTCCATCTCGATATAGCGAAAGATCAATAGCCACTGGAGTTGGTGTTCGAGCAGGAGAGACTATAGTTTACATAAGGCATTTCTTCTCTGCTGGATCATGATGTCAGAAACCAAACAAACAGAGCTTCAATCCGACGCTAACCGGAATGCACAGCGTAAAAAGATTTTAAGCATATTGGCTGCGGTGTTTATTGGGCTAGGGCTCATTTTCAGCCTGTATTGGTTATGTGTGGGCCAATTTTACGAAAGCACTGATGATGCCTATGTCAGTGGCAACCGTATTGAAGTGATGCCTCAAATAACCGGCAATGTGACCAGTATTCTTGCCGATGAAACCGATTCTGTAAAAAAAGGCGATGTGCTTATCACGCTGGATAAAAGCGATGCGCAAGTGGCTTTACAAAAAGCAGCTTCACAATTAGCCATGACGGTCTTAAATGTGAATCAATTATACGATAGCGTGGATCAGTTAAAGGCGAATGTGGCCTTACAAGCAGAAAATTTAAAAAAAGCACAAACCGATTACGATCGTCGAAAAGGCTTAGAAGTCAATCAGGTGATTTCTGAAGAAGATTTGTCTCATGCAAAAACGGCTGCAGCGACAGCAGAAAACGCACTCAATGTCGCGCAATCAAAGATGAAAGAAACCTTGGCCTTGATTGGTCATACCGATCTTTATCAGCACCCCCAAATTTTGCAAGCCGAAACCAATTTACGAAATGCTTTTTTAAATGTAGAGCGCACCACCATTTATGCGCCAGAGTCAGGTTATGTTGCAAAACGGCCAGTACAAGTGGGGCAAGAAGTGAACCCCACCAAAGTGTTAATGATTATTGTGCCTTTGAACCAAGTGTGGGTAGAGGCCAATTTTAAAGAATCACAATTAAAAAATATGCATGCGGGTCAATCTGTCGAAATTATTTCAGATGCATATGGCAGTGACGTGAAATTTAAAGGGAAAGTCGTGGGCTTGGGAGCGGGGACAGGCAGTGCTTTTGATTTATTGCCGCCTCAGAATGCAACTGGAAATTGGATCAAAGTGGTACAACGTGTTCCTGTTCGATTGGCCATGGATGCCGATCAATTGAAACAGTATCCCTTACAAATTGGCTTATCTGTTACAGCCACTGTGAATACCCATCATCGGAAAGGCGACGCTTTACTCCGTTCCGCGCAAGAACGCATGACATATCATGGTAAGGATTACAGTGCCGATACGACGGCAGCGGACCAAATGATCCACGCCATTTTACAAGAAAACGCAAAAGATAGACCGGCACCCGTAGCGGAATAATACGTTTTGATCTTGCCTGTGGCGCGCCCTCACCCGTGAGTACACGGGAGAGGAATCAAGATCCGAATCCCTCTATGAGGCTTTGCAAGGTGAGACAGGATGGACGCAGCCGGGCGCGCTGCAGGCATCAACGATTAAAATCGGACATTGCGTGAATTCAGAAAAAAGCACAAAGGATTTGTCATGCCAGCAATCCAGGGAATGCAACTTGTTTTACTGACCATTGCAGTATCGTTTGGTATTTTTATGAATGTGCTGGACAGTGCCATTGCCAATGTGGCGATTCCCACAATTGCTGGCAACATGGCCGTGAGCGCCGATGAAGGCACCTGGGTGATCACCTCTTTTACCGTGACCACAGCCATTGTTTTGCCGTTAACGGGCTGGCTATCAAAACGTTTTGGTGAAGTACGTTTGTTTGTGGTGTCTACCGCACTCTTTACTCTGGCTTCGATTCTGTGTGGTTTATCAAACAGCTTAGCGATGCTGGTGTTATGCCGCGTTTTTCAGGGGGCTGTCGCCGGCCCCATGATCCCCTTATCACTCAGTTTGTTATTGGCTAATTATCCCAGTGATAAAAAAGGACTCGCCACCGCATTGTGGTCAACAGTGGCGGTGGCAGCCCCAGTCTTGGGTCCGATACTGGGTGGCTATTTAACAGATGAATACAGTTGGCCTTGGATATTTTATATCAACGTGCCTGTTGGCGTGCTGTCTGTTGTGCTGACCTGGCGTATTTTAAAAGACAGAGAAACAGAAACCATCAAAGTGCCCATCGATTTTGTGGGTTTAATTTTATTGGCATTGGGTATCGGGTGTTTACAAGTTTTATTAGACAAGGGACAAGATTTGGATTGGTTTAATTCAGACGTGATTCTGATCTTAGGCAGCATTTCATTGGTTTGCATTTGCTTTTTAGTGACCTGGGAGCTGACCGCAAAACATCCGATAGTGGATTTAACGTTATTTAAAGAACGTAATTTTGCTGTGGGCACAGTGGCCATTAGCTTAGGGTATATGGTGTTTTTTGGCAGTGTGGTGGTGCTGCCTTTATGGTTACAAACACAAATGAATTACACGCCTACGTGGGCAGGACTTGCGACTGCGCCCATCGGCGTGATTCCCTTTTTTTTATCATTTTTAATTGGGCGCATTTTAGGCATCGTTGATTTACGAATTTTGACCAGTTTTGGATTTTTGGTGTTTGCATTGTGTTCTTATGTCATCAGTACTTTTGATACAAGCATTACCGTGGAAAATGTGGCGTGGATTCGATTTGTGCAAGGATTAGGGGTGCCCTTTTTCTTTATTCCCCTCACCACGATGATCTTGTCTCATATCCCAAATCAGGCGTTGGCCAGTGCATCAGGGCTTTCGAATTTTACAAGAATTTTGGCAGGGAGTTTGGGAACTTCTATCAGTGTGGCCTTATGGAACCGCCGTGAAGCTTTACATCAAAGCCAATTGGTTGAAAATTTACCTGTGTTTAGCGAAAACTTGAATCAAACGATGACACAACTTGAAGCCCAAGGCTTGAGCGAGCCCGCAAGTTATGCCGCAATACTGAAGACGGTGGTGAATCAAGCCTACATGCTGGCGACGAATGATGTATTTTGGTTAGCAGGGAATATTTTTTTAGGCTTGGTTGTTTTTGTGTGGCTTGCCAAACCCCCTTTTATGACAGGGGGTAGTGTCAGAGTCGTGGCAGAATAGCTTGTAACTGTTCACCCTGTAGCCAGGAACGTCCCTTTTTGGCCAATCTTGCGTTAAAAATCATCAGAAAAATCCTCACGTACTGATGTACGCTGCGTTTTTTCTTTGATTTTTAACGCAACCTTGTCTCAAAAATGAACGTTCTTGCTTGCCTCAACATAGGGTTGAACGCTTACAATAGCTTTAATGCCCTGCTGAGAGAGAAGGGGCTGCCTTGTCGCGGTTGCCATGAATCACGGCCGGTTTAAGGGCAGGAGACAAAAAGATAAATTTACCATCTTCTCTAAAAAAGAAACGCACATTATCTGTGATTTCACCAAGTGGTTTAAAGCATACAGCCATGCTGTTATGCTCTGGCGGGTTCGAAACATTCACCCCAATTTTTTTAAGTGCATCGGTGAGCGTTTGAATAATAAGGGCATTATCCACACGTGGATTCACCCGAACATGATTCAATTCGAACAAAATTTCGTTAAGTGTGTGTTTTGGATCTTCAATGGGCGCAATAAAGCCATCACTGATTGAATCAAGGTGAATGCACTCGACAATGCTCAATGATTCATCCACCACAAACTCATAGAGTTCGTTGCCCATGTTTTTGCCGACACGCACGGCATTGATTAAGATTTCTTGCATAAGATCTCCTTACCGTTTGTGTATCGGTGATAAGACAGCATTTCTTTAATAAGTTCTGGGAGAAGGGTTGTGAAACCACAGAAAAGCCAATACGTCTGCGCCGCATGTGGTGCGGTTTCACCCAAATGGCTCGGACAATGTGGTGACTGCAGTGCATGGAACTCATTATCTGAAGTGGTGATAGTGGGTAAAAAGGGCGGGCAGCATTCAGGCGGGATGAGCGGCCAAGCAAAAGGGGAGATCACACGCTTGGCATCGGTCGCACCCACTTCAGAGATGCGCTATTCCAGTGGGCAAGGTGAGTTTGATAGGGCCTTGGGCGGCGGCTTAGTACAAGGTGCTGTCGTCTTATTGGGAGGAGATCCCGGAATCGGTAAATCCACCCTGTTATTGCAGAGCGCATGCTTTTTAAGCAACGAGCATCGTGTCTTATATGTCACGGGCGAAGAATCCCTAGAGCAGGTTTCCTTACGTGCGAACCGTTTGGGTTTACTGGGACAAGATCTGCTGATGCTGGCCGAGACCATGGTCGAAAATATTGTGGCTCATGCCCTTAAAGAGCAGCCGCGTGTCTTGATTGTGGATTCGATTCAAACCTTAATGAGTGAAGCTTTAGAATCGGCGCCAGGATCGGTATCGCAAGTGCGAGAAACCGCCGCGCAATTGGTTCGCTTGGCCAAATCTTCTGGTATCACGGTTTTCTTGGTGGGGCATGTGACCAAGGAAGGGGCCATCGCAGGGCCCCGTGTTTTAGAACATATGGTAGACACCGTGGTGTATTTTGAAGGCAGCAATGACAGCCGCTTTCGTGCCTTACGGGCGGTCAAAAATAGATTTGGTGCGGTCAATGAGTTGGGCGTGTTTGCCATGACGGAGCGGGGCTTAAAAGGGGTTAGTAATCCTTCCATGCTCTTAATTTCGAAACATCATGAAGAAACACCTGGTAGCGCCATTACGGTGATGTGGGAAGGCACACGGCCCCTATTGTGTGAAGTGCAAGCCTTGGTTGACGAAAGCCGCTTAGACAACCCCAGGCGTGTGGCCATTGGCATTGATCCACAACGTTTAACTTTGATTTTGGCGGTATTAAATCGACACGCGCGGGTCACCACAGGCAGCAAAGATGTGTTTGTGAATATTGTCGGGGGCTTGCGTTTATCTGAAACAGCAGCCGACTTGGCTTTAGCGGCCGCCATTATTTCCAGCCAAAAAGATTTTGTGATTTCACCTAAAACCATTTTATTTGGTGAATTGGGTTTGGGGGGCGAAATCAGGCCGGTTCCATTTGGGCAAGAGCGTTTAAAAGAAGCGGCCAAATTGGGTTATCAGCACGCGATTGCGCCCAAAGACAATATTCCCAAATCAGGCATTGACGGCATGACCACGACGGCCATCAAAAAAATTGATGAACTGGCAGGTTTATTAGGTTAGTCATGAACATTCGGTTAGCGGATTTAAATGATGTGGAAGCGCTCACAGCGGTGAATGTAGAAGCCTGGCAGTCCAGTTACCGCCATTTTGTCGATCCTGCCTTTTTACAAACATTGCGTGTCAGTGATCGTTTAGAAGGGTTCCGAAAGTTAGCATTGGTTTCTGAATTACATTGTTTTGTGGCAGAAGAAGACAATCAGATCATCGGCTTTTGCCATGCGGGTTTAGCGCGTGTGTTAAAGCATCTTGTAAAAGGGGAAGTGTGGACTTGTTATGTATTGAGTCAATATCAACGGCAAGGGGTAGGATCGCGTTTGTGGCAAACGGCCACGCAGTATTTAAAAGATAAAAATTTTGCGCCGTACTCAGTATGGGTATTGGCAGAAAATAAACCGGCAAGAGCCTTTTATGAAAAACAGGGTGGGGTGCCCCAACACACACAAAAGGTGCGCATTGGGGAAAAGGAGTATGAGGAAGTGTGCTACGCCTTTTCCTAGAGGCAGTTGACACTTCTACTATCTCGGTTGTAACGCCTAGATCTTCTTGTACTTAATCCGATGCGGCGATAAGTCTTCACCCTTCGATAGCTTGTAATCGATAAAGTCTGCAAAGTTGCCTTCATGCCAATAGACTTTGCTCTCACCTTCAAAAGACAGAATATGCGTGGCGATACGATCTAAGAACCATCTGTCGTGTGAAATCACCATCACCACACCGGGGAAGTTTAAAAGTGCTTCTTCTAAGGCACGCAATGTTTCCACATCCAAATCGTTGGTCGGTTCGTCTAACAACAAAACGTTGCCGCCACTGCGTAGCAATTTTGCCAAATGCACACGATTGCGTTCACCACCGGATAATTGCCGCACAAATTTTTGTTGATCGCCCCCTTTGAAATTAAAGCGACCACAATAGGCACGTGAAGGCAGTGTGAAATTCCCAACTGTGATGATATCTAAGCCATCCGAAATTTCTTGCCACACCGTATTGTCGTCATTTAAATGATCACGGGATTGATCTACAAAGGCCAATTTAACGGTATCGCCAATTAAAATGGAGCCTGAATCTGGGCTTTCTTGTTGGTTTAACAATTTAAACAGCGTGGATTTACCTGCCCCGTTGGGACCAATCACCCCGACAATGGCGCCACGTGGCACACGAAAATCCAAGCCATCGAATAACATTTTATCGTCAAAGGCTTTTGACACATCCTTGAGCTCAAACACCAACTCGCCCAAGCGGGGACCAGGTGGAATAAAGATTTCGGAAGTTTCGTTTCGTTTTTGACTTTCTTCAGAAGCCAATAATTCAAATTGTGCCACACGCGCTTTACTCTTAGCATGGCGCCCTTTGGGATTACTGCGCACCCATTCCAATTCTGACTTCATGGTTTTGACGCGTTGCTCGGCTTGCTTTTCTTCAATCGCCAAGCGTTTTCCTTTTTGTTCTAACCAAGCAGAATAATTGCCTTCAAACGGAATGCCTTCGCCGCGATCCAATTCTAAAATCCAACCGGCCACATTGTCTAAGAAATAGCGATCGTGTGTGACAGCGATGACGGTGCCAGGGAAATCATGCAAATAGCGTTCTAACCAAGCGACACTTTCTGCGTCTAAATGGTTGGTGGGTTCGTCGAGTAACAGAATATCGGGTGCTGAAAGCAATAAGCGGCATAAGGCAACACGACGTTTTTCACCCCCAGAGAGCGTGGTGACATCTGCATCCCACGCGGGCAGACGTAAGGCATCGGCTGCAATTTCTAATTTTCTATCCAGATCCCAGGCGTCCACGGCTTCAATTTTGGTTTGCAGATCGCCTTGCTCTGCCAAGAGCTTATTCATTTCGTCATCAGTGAGGGTCTCACCGAACTTTAGGCTGATTTCGTCAAAGCGTTTCAGTAGTGCTTTGATTTCTGCCACACCTTCTTCCACGTTGCCACGAACATCTTTTTGAGGATCGAGCTGAGGTTCTTGAGGCAAGTAACCAATTTTAATGCCTTTCTTGGGATGAATTTCCCCAGAAATATCTTTATCCAGGCCAGCCATGATGCGAAGCAGGGTCGATTTACCCGACCCATTTAAGCCGAGTACCCCAATTTTGGCGCCGTAATAATAAGACAACCAGATATTTTTTAAGATAAAGCGGTTAGGTGGCACCACTTTACTGACATCTTGCATGGAATAAATAATCTCAGGAGCAACAGGAGTGGCCATTTGTGTGAATTCATTAAAAAAATGGGGGGCGTTGATGCTAAAATCTTTAGATTGATCTGTCAATGTAAGGCTGTCATGCGTCGCATCCTATTCCTGTCTCTTTGGCTTTGTGGCACGCCTTGCGCGGCTGCAAAAAATCTGTCGCTTGATGAAATTGTGCAATTCACAATCGCGCACAATGTCAATGTGGATACCGCGGCCATGTTGCGGGTGTTACAGCGATATGATGTGGCCGTCGCCGAGAACTTCTTTGACCCAAAATTCGAATTTTCGGGTCAGGGCGCGTGGCGTGAAAATGAAGATCACTTTAAAAACTATTCGCAGAATAAAATACTTTCGGTTCAACCTGGCACCCGTTTGAATACCAAAATTGGGACACAATTCCAATTTTTTTGGGAAAATGAAGCCGCACTTCAAAATAGCAATGGCGACTGGACCAAAACCTTTACCACCACGCCCAGCATTAGCATTACCCAGCCGCTATTGAAAAATTTTGGTACCACCGTGAATACCAACAATTTGCAGACGAGTATTGAGCAAGAAGCGATCAACCTTTTAACGTTTAAAAATTTATTGAATACGCAAATCACGAACTCGATCAATGCTTACTACGCGTTGATTCAAGCCAAAGAGGCCTTACAAATTCAGCAGGATGCTTATAAAAAGGCAGTTGAATTAAAAAAACGAACAGAGCATTTAATTAAAGAAGGACGTTTGGCGAATAACGAAATTTACGAAGTGGCTTCGCAGGTCAGTCAGCAGGCCTTGAATATTTCGTCTGCCAAATTGGCGGTGACGCAAGCGCGATTGACACTTTTAGACCAATTGGATTTATCGCCGCAAGAAGCAAAGGATTTTGATATCGAGAATAAGGTCTACTTAAGCTCGGCTTTCCCCCGCGCAAAATTGGCAGAAACCGTGACTTTGCAAAACAGTGTGCCATACCAGCAAACTTTGGTTTCGATTAAACAATCCGAGCGCCAATTGTTTATTGCCGAAAATCAAAATGAATGGGCATTGGATTTGAATCTGAGCCATCAATTAAATGGCGGACAATCCAATGACGGGATTGGGAATGCGTTTCACAATATGGGGGGCTTGGATGCACATGCCACCAGCGCGACGTTGTCTTTCACGATGCCATTGGGGAATGATCTGGCGCGCAAGGAACAAGTGGTATCGGCCAAAGTGAGCTTATTGCAAAATAAACGAAGCGAACGTGCCTTACAGCGTGAAATTGAAAACCAGGTGATCACGAATTTAGAAAGTATCAAATTATTAAAAGAAACCTTGAAAAATCAAGAAGCCACACTGGCATTAAGAAGAAAATCTGCAGACAGCGCCTCATTAAAATATAACGAAGGGATGATTTCGTCTTTTGAGTTAACCACGGTACAAGATACATTAACAGCTGCCGAGCAATCGGTCATCGACAGTAAAATCGGATTGGCGCAAAGTTTGGCCAATTTTGATTTGACTTTAGGCACCACGCTGGATACCTGGCAAGTGCAGTTTGAAACGCAAGACAGACGCTATGATGCGGAGATCACCGACAAGTAGGGGCTGTTGAAAATTCTACTATCTTGGATGAAACGCCATGATTTTCTGCGATTCGCTGCTCACATACTTCATGTATGCTCCGCTGCGATTCTCGAAAATCAAGACGTTTCATCTCAATATAGCGAATTGTCAACAGCCCCTAGTGAGGGCTGGTGCTGGTTTCTTTTTTCCATATAAAACCATCGCGCCCGTCATAATCAAACCCAGCCCCAGTATTGCGCCTAAAGTAGGGCTGAATTTGAAAAAGAGCATGTCCAATACTGTCGAAATAAAAACAGAAAAGTAGACCAATGGTGCTAAATCAGAAGACGATTTTGATAAGCTATACGCTTTGCCACGCCAAAATTGATTCGCCAAACTGCAGGCGCCAATCAATAACAAGGCCACGCCTTCAAGCAGCGAAATTTCAGCCAAATCGATTCCGGACTGATTGCCTAGCGAACCATCAAAAAGTGAAATCAGAATTGCAAACATAACTGAGAAAGCATACAGCCATAGCAGGCTGTTTAAATCATTTTTGGCTTTGGCAATTTTATGAAACGTCATTTGCGAGACAGCAAAACACATTCCAGAGAGTAAGCCAAAAAAGATATATTGGTTAAACACGCCTTCTTGTATGTGGCATACCAAAACCACGCCCACCGCACCCAGCAATAAGGCATAAACCGTTTTCTTTTGGATGTGTTGTCCCAAAAACCAAGAAATCGCCGTGACGAACAAAGGCCCTGTGTTGTAAAGGGCCGTGGATTCAGAAAGGGGCAAACCGGACAAAGCATAATAAAAACAAAATTGCGCCAGGGTCATGGCCAGCCCTCTGATTGCCAATAATCGCATTTGATTTTGCGGCAATCTGATCTTGGTGCGCGTGACAAGGGCGATCACTAACAATATAAAAATAGGAACAATAAACCGGACCAAGGTGGTGTTGGCGGCGCTGGCAATATGGCTCGAAAGCTTGGCAAAAAAACCAGAAACAGCAAAACTGGTGACCGCCATGATCATGAAGCTTTCGGCATGGTGTTGTGAGTTAGGGAACATAGTTCGGCTCAGCGTTTTAACGAATGATAAATGATGTACTTGGATCAAAATTTGCTTGCGTCTGGCATTACAGCTTGGTAACCTATACGGTTTTTTTTAGCTCAACACAGTATGTAGTTTAGACCGAATTTAATAAAAAGAGGGGATTAACGCGGCTTGCTTTTAAGGCAGGGTAATAACCAAATGCCATTCCAGTGACAATACTCATCAAAACGCCCAGTCCCGCGGGCAATAAAAAGAAATGATAAGACCAAGCAAAAAACAAACATAAGACGAACGATAAGGCTTCGCCCAATGCGACGCCCAAGACAGCGCCCATAATGGTCAGGAAGGCCGCTTCTTTCAAAAATTGAATCAGAATATCTTTTGGCAATGCGCCGACCGTCAAGCGTATCCCAATTTCGGGCTTGCGACTTTCTATCGAAATCAACATCACATTCATGATCCCGATTCCGCTCCCAACCAAACTGATTAAACCAATCGACAGCAATAATAAAATAAATAAGCGGTTTTGTTTTTCGATGTTTTTGATTAATTCATCCAAGCTTTCAATATGTGATTCAATCGTGGGAGAAATTTGCCTAAAAAAATCTTCAATACGCTGCTTTGTGATGGGCAATTGGGATATATCTTTAATCTTAATCACCCATTCATTCACTTCTGTGTCACTGAAGCGTGGCAATTGCGCCATATTCAAAAATACGGTGCGGTCAATATTCAAAAAAAGAAAGGATCCGCGTTGACTTGGGTTTAAGACGCCGATAATGGTGAAAACTTGTTTACCGATCGTCAGGTTTTCGCCCAAGGGGGAATGTCCAATTCTGTCTTGTAGCTCTTTTGCCAAGGCACTGCCAATCACACAAAAAGCTTGCGTGCGATCGAGATCGCGCAATAAACGCCCATTGTCTACGTTGAGTTGTAATATGGGATACAGGCTTGTCGAAGTGATGATGCCGAATGCATTGACGGGCTGGTCGCGAAACAAAATGCGCGTTGAAATGTGAAATAAACCAGAAGCTTTTTCAATATTGGCATCGCTTTCAGCCAGTTTGTGGGTGAGTACGGCCGAATCAAATGGCCATACTTTGATTGCGCGGCTCATGGCATCTACGTGCAACAAATCCGTATCCAAAGCAGAAAATTGCGCCATCGAAACAAACTGTGCATTCAGTCCGATTGAAAGCAAGCCCACGCACAGTGCACTGCCAATGACAAATCCCAATAATGAAAGCAGCGCTTTCATGCGCTGTAGTAATAATTCTTGCCAGATTTCGGACAGGTAGGCATACATCATGCGGTCACCATTTGACCGTGCGACAAGATAAGATTTCGTTCAAATTGACGGGCCACGATTTCATCATGCGTGACCACAATCAAGGCTGCATTGTGTGTGTGAGCCAATTCTCGAATTAAATCCAATATCAATTTGCGATTTACTTCATCTAAGGCGGCGGTAGGCTCATCTGCCAAAATAACACTGGGGGAGGTGACCAGCGCTCTGGCAATGGCCACCCGTTGTTTTTGTCCACCCGATAACATATTGGGGAAAAAATCTTCTTTGCCCGCTAAGCCCACCAGCGCCAAAGCTTCTTTTGCTTTGATTATCGCTTGCGCCTTGTCTGCCTTGCGGTAATAAAAAGGTAACATCACATTCATCAAGGCCGTGTAATGTGGCAGTAAAGCGTATTGTTGAAAAATAAACGCAAAATGCTGTTTTCGTAATTCGGCTTGTTGTTGAGGTGTCATCATCAACACATTCCGACCTTCAAAAAAATAGTCTCCACTGGTGGGGGAATCTAATAACCCCAAGAGGGAAAGTAAGGTTGATTTTCCGGATCCCGATTGCCCTAACAGGGCGACTTGCTCTTTGGGTTCAATAGAAAACGAAATCCCGCTCAAGGCGGGATGTTCTGGTGAAACAGCAAAGACTTTACTGATGTGATTGAGCTTGATGAGAGATGACAATTTCATCCCCTTCTTTTATACCTGATAAGACCACGGCTTCTGTGGGGGTGGTTTCTTTAAGAGTGATAGCGTGTTCTGTGATTCCGGCCGGTGTTTTGATTTTGACGTAAGGTTTTTCGTCTTTTTCATAGACAGCAGAAATGGGAATCGTGAGCGCTTCGTTCTTATCTTGTAGCACAACACTGGCACTTAAGCCGGTTCGGAAAACAAAATCTTTTAAAGAAATTTTGTCGACAGAAGCCACCGTTTTAAATTGTGCCGCCGTGGCGCCAGTATCGAACTCACCTTTGGCACTCAATTCAGACAGGGTGCCATGAAAAGGCGTGTCTTGTAATTGTGATACCGTGATTTCGACCGGCATGCCTGGTTTGATTTTGTTGATTTGATATTCGTCTACCGAAAAACTCACGTTAAAACCAGAGGCATCGCACACAGCCAATACTGCCTCGTCTTCTTTATAAACATTGCCAATTTGGGGGAAGAGTTTGGCGCTGTGCTTTTGGTCTTTATCTTGTTTTTGTTCTGGCCAGAGTACCCAGCCATCAAACGGGGCTTGCAAGACCAGCGCGGCTTTTTTCTCTTCTAAGGCTTTTAATTTTTTCTCGGCCACATTCAACGCAATTTCTGCCATTTGTTTTTCGGGGCCGACGCCTTTTTCTTGCGCCAATTGAAAGTCTTTTTTCGCTGTTTCTAATTCAAGGGCACGATCATCCATGGCCGTTTTAAGATCCGCCACTTCGTTGTGTGACACGATGCCTAAGTCGTAGAGACGGGCTGCGCTTAAGTACGATTCTTTTGCGCGCTTCAGTTCACGCTCGGCACGAAGACGCTGATTTTTGACGGCTTGTATGTCGCGGGTGTCATTCCAAATTTCGTAGGTATGATATTTTTGCTTGGTATCAATCCAGGCTTGTTTGGCTTCGAGTAATTCATTTTCTAAGCGGGCTGATTTTAATGTGGCAAGAATTTGGCCTTTTTGGACCCGTTCGCCTTCTTTTACGATGAGGGTTTCTAGTAAGGCATCACCGGGGCTTGAAAGGGTTCTGGATTCACGTGGAAAAAGACGCCCTTTAAATTGTTGTGTTTCCACCCGCGTATGTTGTTTCACGACGAAAGTTTCGGCTTTTGCGGCGGTCAAATGTTTGCTTGGCAACAGAAAAAGTGCCATAAAGAGGCAAAAACAGGCGGTTCCTGCTGCAATCTTGTGGGCATGGCGTCGTAGCGCGTGCAGGTTTATAATCCGTGTACTCACAGGCCAATCCTCAGTCAGTCGTTCGGCTTTCACTTTAACAGGTTCAGGCTTCTACTTACAATCTTGTTTCGGGGAAAATTTACCATGTATCGTCATACTCTGTCCCTCAAGGATTTCGATCCTGAATTGGCGCAAGCTTTGTCTTTAGAGCGTTCACGTCAAGAAACCCACATTGAACTCATTGCTTCAGAAAACTATGCGAGCCCCCGTGTTTTGGCAGCACAAGGATCCTTATTAACCAATAAATATGCAGAAGGGTACCCTGGCAAGCGCTATTACGGTGGCTGTGAATACGTGGATATCGCCGAACAGTTGGCCATCGACAGAGTAAAACAGCTTTTTAAAGCTGACTACGCCAATGTGCAACCCCATTCGGGTTCACAAGCCAATTTTGCAGCTTATTTGGCGCTCATTAATCCAGGCGACACCATTTTGGGTATGAGTTTGGCGCATGGGGGGCATTTAACGCACGGCGCCAAGGTTAATGTTTCAGGCAAGATATTCAATGCGGTGCAATATGGCATCAATCCTGAAACAGGCGAAGTGGATTACGATGACATTGCAGCTTTGGCCAAAACGCATCAACCCAAACTGATTATCGCGGGTTTTTCGGCTTACTCACGCACATTGGATTTTAAACGTTTTCGCGAAATTGCAGACAGCGTGGGTGCCTATCTTTTGGTGGACATGGCGCATGTGGCAGGTCTTGTGGCAGCGGGGTTATATCCTTCGCCAATTCCTTACGCTGATGTGGTGACGTCTACCACGCATAAAACATTACGTGGTCCACGCGGTGGAATTATTCTGGCCAAGGCCAATCCCGATCTTGAAAAGAAATTAAACTCCTTGGTGTTTCCAGGCACGCAAGGTGGCCCATTAATGCATGTGATTGCTGCGAAAGCGGTGGCCTTTTTAGAAGCGCTGCAACCTGAGTTCAAGGTCTATCAGCAAAAAGTGATTGAGAATGCCCAGTTTTTTGCAGCTGCTTTGCAGAAAAAAGGATTTAAAATTGTTTCAGGCGGAACAGACAATCACCTTTTCTTGGTTGATTTAATTGATAAAAAGATCACGGGGAAAGATGCCGATGCGGCGTTAGGGCGCGCCCATATCACCGCGAATAAAAATGCGGTGCCAAATGATCCGGCTTCACCTTTTATTACAAGCGGTTTACGTTTTGGCACGCCGGCTATTACCACGCGCGGTTTTGGGACAAGCGAAATTGCCACATTGGTAGACTGGATCGCAGCCATTTTAAATGATTTAAACAACGAGAATGTGATAGCAGAAGTCAAAGAAGCGGTCCTGGCCTTATGCAAAACATTTCCTGTTTATGAACCGGGTAATATTTTCGTAGAAGGCGCTAACGGATGAGAGCTAAGCGCTCAGCCCTGATGTATCAATACCCAAGAACGTTCTTTGCTATGGAGTGAACCCTTGCGATGAGATGTCCTTTTTGTCAAACCAATGACACCAAAGTGATTGATTCGCGCTTAGTAGGCGAAGGCGATCAGATTCGCAGACGGCGTGAATGCATTCAATGTGAAGAACGTTTCACGACGTATGAGCAAGCTTTATTAACCATGCCACGGCTGGTGAAACGCGATGGTCGTCGTGTCAACTTTGATGAAGAAAAACTGCGTGGGGGTTTAACGCGTGCCTTAGAAAAACGTCCTGTTGAAGCAGAACGGGTGGAAGCAGCCGTCTCGCGCATTAAACATCTTTTGCAAAGCAAAGGTGAAAGAGAAGTCAGCACCAGTCAATTGGGCGAATGGGTGATAAGTGAACTCCGTGCGTTAGACGAAGTGGCTTATGTGCGTTTTGCCTCTGTTTACAGACGCTTCCAAGATGTGAATGCGTTTCGTGAAGAAATTGAAAGAATGAAAAGTTAAGGCGCGAATCTTATGGACAATCCACTGGATCGTGACTTCATGAAACAAGCGCTGAAACTGGCACAAAAGGGGCGCTATACGGCTTTTCCCAATCCTTGTGTTGGGGCAGTGGTGGTGAAAGACAACGCGGTGATGGCAACAGGCTATCATGCTAAAGTAGGCCAAGATCATGCGGAAGTGGATGCCTTAAAAAAAATCAATTTCCAAGGTGAAGGTGCCACGTTATACGTGACCCTAGAACCTTGTAACCATTTTGGTGTGACACCGCCGTGTGTGGATGCCATTATCCAAGCAAAAATCAAACGTGTGGTGGTGGCCAAACGCGATCCCAATCCAAAAGTAAATGGATCGGGGATCATCAAACTGCGTGAACATGGTATTGAGGTGACGGAAGGGATTTTAGAAAAAGAAGCCCATGAATTAAATAAAGGTTTTTTTAAACGTATGCAGGACGGTTTGCCGTGGGTGCGTTTAAAAATGGGCCTGACCCTAGATGGCAAAATCGCCGATCATACTGGCGATGCCAAATGGATCACATCAGAAAAATCCAGACAAGATGTACAACATTGGCGCGCACAAAGTGATGCGATTATCACGGGTGTGAGCACGATTTTGAAAGATAATCCGGACATGACCGTCCGTGATAAAAAAATTCTAAACTTACGTAAAAAATGGGGCGTGCCACAGCAACCGTTGCTCGTGGTCTGTGATACCCATTTACGCACACCGAAGACTGCAAAAATATTTCAAACAGAGCGCACGATTTTATTGGCCAGTATTGAAGCAGACAATGCATCGCATCCGTCTGTGATGCGTTTGCCCATGCATCATGAACGGATTGATTTACGCGCTTTAATCAAAGTAATGGCCACGCGCGGACATAATGAAGTGATGATTGAGGCAGGCAGTACCTTGGCAGGCGCCTTTTTAGAAGCAGATTTGGTAGACGAATTGATTTTGTATTATGCCCCCAAAGTGTTAGGCGATAGCGCACACTCTGCTTTTCAATTTCGTGAGGCACATGGTTTGATGGAGATGAAATCGTTTTTATTACACTCGGTGAAAACGTTCGATGAAGATATTCGTGTTGTTTTACATAAAAGCGTTGTTACATGAATAGGATTTGAGCCACTGTCGACCTTGCCTGCGGCGTGCCCTCACCGCCATCTCTATGCTCGCAAAGCCTCGCATGAGGCTGGCTTCTCTCCCGTGAGTACACGGTAGAGGGACTCGGATCCGAACTCCTCTACCATGAGGCTTTGCGAAATGGGCCAGCGGGCGAGACAAAAATAGAAAAAGCGTTCACTTTTTCTCGTCGAACACCCTGAGCGTAGCGAAGGGCCGGGGCGAAGCCGGGCACGCCGCAGGCAGGCTAAAAATCATCAACAACGTTCTACAAAAAAAGGAAACGAAATGTTCTCTGGCATCATTCAATCACAAGGCACTATCGTTGATCGCACACAAAAAGCAGGCGTGGTTCAATTCAGAATTCAAGTTTCTGAATTAACAACCGAACAAAAAGCTTTAGGCAACAGCATTGCTGTGAATGGTTGTTGCGTGACCGTGACAGAAAGCACACATCAAGATTTTTCGGTGGATTGCAGTGAAGAAACCTTACGGCTCACCAATTTTTCTGATCTCCGCGTGGGTGATCGCGTGAATATTGAATCCCCAGTCACTTTGCAAACGGCTTTACATGGTCACATCGTGTTGGGGCATATTGATGGCTTGGGCACGTTAAAACGCGTGGAACAAAAAGGAGAAAGCTTCGTGATTGAAATCACGGTGCCAGCCGATCTCATGCGTTACATGGCCAAAAAGGGCAGCCTGACCGTCAATGGCATTAGCCTGACCATTAATGACGCTTCTGCTGATTCAGTCGTGCTCACGATTATTCCGCATACGTGGCGCGTTACCAATTTAAACACCCTATCTCTTGGTGCAAAACTGAACCTTGAAGCCGATATGTTGGCCCGCTATGTCGAGCGCTTGATGTTGGGGTAAAAAGCCCTTTGATTGCTGAATCATTAAGGCTGAAGCAGGGCAATGAGAGCAGAGGCACGCTTTTCCTTTATTTGACAGAAGCAGGCTGTTGATATATTTTGCGTAAAATATAGGTTCGTTGTAGGTTAACAATATGCTGGGTAAAAGTGTAGAGGAAATTGCTGAGCAGCGTAAGGTGCTTGCCGATCAGCATGCGGCGGCGGCCAACGCCATAAGAGTCAAGCAACATGAGTTGCTGGTGTCCTCTGACGATAAAGAAAAATTTGCTCAGCTTGAAACATCGTATCGACGGTTGCATGTACTTCACCTGCTGCTTTGGGGCGCCATTGGCGTCGTTTTCTTAACGGTAGGGGTGTTGACGCAATTTGCTCCCGCTGGGATGCTGGTGACCTTGAGCGATATGGACTTGATGAACTTGATGTTGGGGGCAGTGATGCTTCAGCCAGCGGTTTCGTACATCACCAAGTTCTTTTTTGGAAAAGCCTATCAGGAGAACTATTACCAATATCAACCCCTCAAACAACGCCTTCAACTCGGTGGCTTCCAATACGATGGAAATAACCCTTACGAGGGAAATACGCCTGTTTTGCCCATCCCTACCCAGAAAAAACCGTCCTCAGGGGTTTACGCCTTCTTCTCTTGGATAGGGACGGCAGTGGACTGGATTGCTGTGCCAGCGGCGGCCATGTTGGTGCTCGTGCTTGTGGCCTCCAATCCTATTACAAGCGGTATGATGATCGGCCTTTTGGCTGGTATGGGCACCTTGGTGCTGCTTCTGGCCGCCGAAGTCTTTGTGAGGCATCAACAAGCGAACGTGGCCAAAAAACTGAATGTGCTATTGGCATCGAAATATGAGGCAGCGAAAGCATCGGTGAATAAGGATATAGCGGCAGGAAAAGCAGCGAGCGCCACGTCGTCGCCAGATCATGATATTACTACGGCGCTACAATCAGTCGTCTATACCCCAGGCGTAGCAACAGCCACTACTCTTGGTGCTGAGCCAAGGGCCGCGCAAGCTTTGAGCGCCCATCCTTCTTCTCTTCATCGCTCTCGATCCAATACCGTTTGACGCATTTTTAAAACAGTGAAGCAGCAAAAGGGCAGTTTAGGTAGGTCCTATCTCAGGACCTATTTCCGTCTCACCCTAAACATCGTACACTGCACGCAAATTTTTGATGGGTGAGCGCAGCATGATTGCCACAACCGAAGCCTTAATCGAAGCCATTCGCGCCGGTCAAATGATCGTCTTGATGGATGATGAAGACAGGGAAAATGAAGGCGATCTGATTATGGCGGCAGAAAAGGTCACCGAAGCGCATATCAATTTTATGGCGCGGTTCGGGCGGGGCCTGGTCTGTTTACCCATGCGCAAGGATTTGTGTGAGCGGTTAGATCTGCCGTTAATGGTGCCCGATCTTTCCCCTGTGGTGACCCAATTTACGGTTTCAATTGAGGCTGCTCAGGGCGTGACCACCGGCATTTCGGCTGCAGACAGAGCCCACACCATTCGCACTGCGATAACAGACGGTGCGCGGCCGAGTGATTTGGTTCGCCCTGGGCATGTCTTCCCCATCATGGCGCAAGCGGGGGGCGTGTTATCCCGGGCTGGCCATACCGAAGCCAGCTGTGATTTAGCCGAATTGGCCGGCTTAAAACCCGCCGGTATTTTGTGCGAAATCATGAACGATGATGGCACCATGGCCAGACGCAAAGATCTGGAAGGCTTTGCAAAACAACATGGCCTGTTAATGGGCACGATCGCGGATCTCATTAGTTACCGCTTATCCCAAGAGCGTACTATCACGCGAGTCAATCAAATTCCCCTTGAAACACGGTATGGCACCTTTACCCTTACGCTTTATAAAGATCAAACCGATAACCTGGAGCATGTGGCTTTATCCATCGGAAAAGTGAACCAGGATACGCCCACATTGGTGCGGATTTGCTTAAGAGATGTGATGCGCGATCTGTCTGGGATCTTGGGGCAAGATCAGGGGAGTTGGCCGTTAGAGGCGGCGCTGTCCTATATTGCTAAAGCAGGGGCGGGCGTGATCGTGATTTTGGGAAATCCCCATGACAGCCAAGGCTTGATGGAAAGAATTAAGCGTCTCACCGAAAAAGCCCGGGGTGAAGAGCAAATCTTAAAACAGGCTTCTCAATCCACGCAGTTATGGCGGGTTGGGGCGGGTAGCCAAATATTGGCGGATTTGGGCGTAAAGCAGTTAAAAGTGCTGGGGGCGCCACGAATCATACATGGCCTTTCCGGTTTTGGATTAGAAGTTGTAGACTACGTGCCCTTCGAAGGAGAGCCTTAATGTCAAACAACCAGAAAATGGGCTATTGGATAGCCCCAAAAGGTAAAATTGCGATCATTGCCGCACGGTTCAACCATTTTGTGGTTGATCCCTTGGTGCAAGGCGCAGAAGAAACCCTATTGCGTCATGGTGTAAAAGAAAATCAGATTGAAGTGTTTCGTACCCCGGGTGCGTTTGAGCTTCCCTTGATTGCAAAAAAGATAGCCGAAACCCGAAAATTTGAAGGCATCATTGCCTTGGGTGCCGTGATTCGCGGTGCGACGTCGCATTATGATTTTGTGGCAGGTGAGTGTGCTTCTGGCCTTTCACGTGTCATGTTAGAAACCAACCTACCCATCGCCTTTGGTGTGTTAACCACTGACACCATCGAACAAGCGATTGAACGGGCAGGTACCAAAGCGGGCAACAAAGGATCTGATGCAGCGTCCACTTTACTCGAAATGATTTCGCTGATTGAGTCTTTATAAATATGTTAAATGCCCCCAAAGCTTCTCATCGCAAGATGGCCCGTACCCGTGCTTTACAAGCACTCTATAGTTGGCACTTGTCTCAATTGAATATGTCCGAAATTGAGGCGGATATTAAAGCGGGACAAAATCCTAAAAAAATTGATTTTGAATACATGCATGAAATTTTGCATGGTGTCCTGTCGAATCAATTGGCCATTGAAGCCGCTTTTTCGCCATTTTTGTCTCGTCCTTTAAAAGATTTAGATCCGATTGAATTGGCTGTTTTGCGCTTATCCAGTTTCGAACTCATGTATCGCATCGACGTGCCTTATCGTGTGGTGATAAACGAAGCGCTGGAGTTGGCTAAAACCTTTGGCTCTGACGACAGTCATAAATTTGTAAACAGCGTGTTAGATAAATTGGCAAAGCAGGTGCGACAAGCGGAAATGCAGTAAATGGACGAGTTTTCCTTAATTGATCACTATTTCAAGCCTCTTAGCCATGCCAACAGGGGCATGGTCTTGGGGGTAGGTGATGATGCGGCCTTACTGCAATTAGAACCCAATCACATTCTCGCTGTTTCGACGGATACGTTAATTTCAGGTCGACATTTTCCCACTACGACTTTACCCGCCGATATGGCTTATAAAGCGATTATGGTGAATGCCAGTGATTTGGCAGCCATGGGCGCCATACCACGCTGGTTTTTGTTGTCTTTAACGCTGCCTGACATCGAAGGCGCGTGGCTGCGTGATTTCACACAAGGCCTACAGTCTGCATTAAGCACTTTAAATAGCACGCTCATTGGGGGCGACACCACGCGCGGCCCCATGTTGTCTCTTACCATTCAAGCCCTCGGCGTATTAGAAGGCAAAGCGATGCTAAGAAGTGGTGCAAAAGTAGGGGATCATATTTTTGTGACAGGCAATTTGGGGGCCGCTGCGTTTGCGTTGTCATCAGAAGGACAAAGCAATTTAGCAGCACAAAAAGCCTTAAATCGCCCTCTGGCCCGCTGCCAAGCAGGGATGATGTTAAAATCATGGGCTTCGAGCGCCATCGATATTTCAGATGGGTTGGCACAGGATTTGGGACATATTTTAAAACAGAGTCATGTGGGGGCGCGGATTGATTTAAAAAATCTGCCATTGGCCCCTTGTCTTCAAACACTCACCCGTGAAGCGGCTTTAGATTATGCCTTATCAGGTGGCGATGATTATGAATTATTGTGTACTGTGCCTGCAGAAAATATTGAAAAATTGAAACAGGCTTTTGTTGCTGCGCATTTACCTTTATATGAAATTGGGGAAATCACAGCGGATTTATCGTTGCAATTACTTGAAGAAAAGGGTCAGGCATTTTTATTGAAAAAATCAGGCTATACGCATTTTTGAAATAAAAAAAGCGTTGTTGCGTCAATATGCCTGCGGCGCGCCGCAGGCAGACTGCAGATCATCGAAAAAGCAGAACATTATATTAATTTGAGAGTTTCCTATGCAGAAATGGTTCGTAATATTATTACTCAGTGTCTTTTCATTGCCGCTATTTGCAAAAGGGTGTTTTGTTCTAGATGATTTGCATACCCATCAGCACATACAACGCGGAGAAGCCTGTAGCGAACGGGCTTCTCCTAACTCAACCTTTAAAATCCCCTTAAGCCTAATGGGGTTTGATGCGGGTGTGTTACAAAATGCGCATCACCCTGTCTGGCCTTATAAGCCAGAATATGAAGCTTTAATCGATCTTTGGACAAAACCACATGATCCCACTTCATGGATAAAAGAATCCTGTGTCTGGTATTCACAAGTCTTAACCACAGAATTGGGTGTAGAAGATTTTAAAAAGTATGTGCAATTATTCGATTATGGAAATCAAGATGTAAGCGGTGATCCGGGTGCCAATAATGGCTTAACCCATGCATGGTTATCGTCCAGTTTAAAAATTTCACCACTTGAGCAAGCCCAATTTCTTGAAAAACTATTAACAGAAAAGTTACCGGTTTCTGAAAAAGCCATCGAGATCACACGTGCGTTATTGTACGTTGAAACCCTGCCAAATGGTTGGCGGCTTTATGGTAAAACGGGATCGGGTTTTCAAACACAAGCAGATGGCACATTAAACAGAGAACGACAAATAGGTTGGTTTGTGGGTTGGATACAAAAAGGTGGCGGAATTTTTTTACAAAAAGAAAATCGCATCAAAGTGTTTGCACACATTATTTATGATGAAGAAAAGCAAGATACTTGGGCAGGCCCGCGCGCCAGAGAGGCGCTTAAAAAACAGCTTAAGCTGTAGGATGCGCTAGTGTATAGACTGGAGACATAGTTAACAGTGTAAACGATGTCTCCAAACGCTGTTAACTATGTCTCCGGTCTATACACTCATCAAACCTACAGAACGCTCAATGGCGTCAACTTAAGCCCAGCAGTGTCATTGCGAATAAAAATGGCAATCTGAAGTTGAGCAAAGCTCACGGTGGTTTGGCCGTTTTGATGAAGCATCCATCTGAAAGATCGAAAAGCAAAGATGGATTGCCACAGTCGCAAGGCCTCCTTCGCAATGACGGATCCGTTGTTATGGGGGGCTTCGCTTACATATCGCTGGTTGGGTTACGCACGAGTACGTGCTAACCCACCCTACAGAACGCTTACTTTTGCCTTGTGATTAACGCATACGCCGAATGATTGTGAATCGATTCAAAATTTTCGGATGAGATAGAAAACGATCCCAAGCGATCTTCTTTTAATAGCGAAGCGGCGACATCGCGGACCATGTCTTCGACAAACTTAGGATGATCATACGCAAACTCAGTCACGTATTTTTCGTCAGGGCGTTTTAAGATGGCATACACTTCGCACGATGCTTGGGCTTCTGCCAAACGAATCACCTCTTCAATCCAAATCGGGCCGGTTAAGACCGCATCAATGATAATGTGCGAGCGCTGATTGTGTGCGCCATAATCTGAAATGTCTTTTGAACAGGGACACAGACTGGTTACCGGCACTTGAACCGTCAGGCTGATGCTCACCTCATTATTTGAAAGCGTGGCTTTGACGCTGACGGCATAATCAATCAAGCCTTTTTCTTTGGAAATGGGCGCTTCTTTTTCTAAGAACACCGTAAAATCAACGGTGATTTCAGCCTCTGTGGCGTGTAATTCTTGACCAATGCGTTTTACCAATGTTTTAAACGCATCCGCGCTCACTTCAAGACGCGCCGCATGCAAAATTTGCAGAAAGCGTGACATGTGTGTGCCTTTTTGATCGGCAGGCAAATCCACATAAAGACTGAATTCACCAATCGAGGCTTGTTTTTCACCTTGCAAATGAACCCAAATAGGATGCTTGACCCGTCTTACACCAACACGATTGATCGAAAGTTGTCTGTCATCTTTGGCACTTTGGATATCTTTAAGCGTGTGGTGGACAGACATGGTTACCTCTCGGAATACGTGACCGCGGATCGTTCATTTTCCCAAATCGTAACGGCATGGAGTTGAACATCATCGTGATCAATCTGTGCTTGTAACGTTTGATAGAAATGTTTTGCCACATTTTCGGCGGTGGGATTGATGCCTGCAAAGGCAGGGAGTTCATTTAAGAACTGATGATCGAGCGCTTCAATCACTTCTTTGGTCTTGGCCTTGATGGTACGAAAATCCATTCCCATGCCAATCTCGTCTAGAGACAGGGCAGAGACTTCGACTTCGACAACCCAATTATGCCCGTGCAAGCGACTGCATGGGCCATCATAGCCATGCAAAATATGCGCAGCAGCAAAATCTGTGCGAATTTTTAGGCGGTATAAGGGAGCGGACATGTCTAATAGACCAGGCTTAAAACCGCGGGACTGTATAGTGTTTTTGAGATTTTAGCAAGCTGCGTGAGCAACTTGCCTTAGTTTGTGCGCTGCGCCGCCATTCTGGCAATGTCTGCCAATACACTGTTTTGGAGTTGAATCGAAGCCAGGGCTTGCAGGGCGGTTTCTAATAACGTGTCTCGCATTTTTTTGGCAGAGTCTAAGCCCAATAAACCCGGATAGGTCGCTTTTTGCAGCGCGCTGTCTTTCTGTGTGGCCTTGCCCATGGTCGCGCTATTGCCTTCCACATCCAAAATGTCGTCTTGGACTTGAAAGAGCAACCCTAAGCTTTCGCCATAGTGAATCAAGGCCTTTTCTTGTGCTGGGTTGGGGGTGGGGGTGCCGGCCAATAAACCCAATTCCACACACGCTAAAATGAGTGCGCCCGTTTTATCACCATGAATGCTGCGGAGTTGGTCTACGGTAATGGCTTGGCCTTCTGCCAAAATATCTTTGGCCTGCCCCAATACCATGCCGGATTGTCCCGAACGTTTTGCCAGAATGCGCACGGCTTGTGTCGCTATTTTGGGATCTTGGGTATCAGCCAATAGCCCAAAGGCGAGGGTTTGTAAGGCATCACCGGCTAAAATCGCCATGGCTTCGCCAAAGGCAATGTGACACGTGGGTTTACCGCGACGTAAGGGATCGTCATCCATCGCTGGCAGATCGTCATGAATCAATGAGTAGGCATGAATGCATTCCACTGCAGCAGCGGCGTTATCACTGTAGACGCTCTGTTTTGAATGTAGTGCTTCAGCCGTGGCATAGACCAATAGGGCCCGTAAGCGTTTGCCAGCGCCCAATACGCTGTAGCGCATGGCTTCTGATAAGGGGTGAGTGAGCGGCAAAGCGCTATCTAATGTAGACTCGACGCGATGCTTGATAGCTTGCCAAAATGTCTCAAAGCTCATCTTCATCCTCGAAATCAGCAAGCGCCGTTTGGCCGTTTTTTTCAGTCAAAATTTGGATGCGGGATTGTAGGGTAGAGAGGCTCTTTTGGCAGCCTTGCACGAGTTTTATCCCACGTTCAAATTGAAAAAAAGCCTCTTCTAGCGTAAGATGGCCGGATTCTAACTGGTTCACCACACTTTCTAGATCGCTCATGGCCTCTTCAAAGTCAGGTGATTTTTTTGCACGTTTTGTCATGGGCGCCATCTCTTTGTAAGAGCGATGAGGTACCCTACACGATGACAAAATGGCTCGCAAGTTAAAAGGCGGAACAGATGCTCGTATTTGCACAGACAACCCCCTCCGTTGGCGCTGCCCCTTTTACTTTTGGCGATTATATCGCTTCTTTACGTGAGCAGCTGACCGCTTTAGTCGCTTATCAAGGGCACACAACGGGCGTGGATCCCAGAGTGTTACATGTCCAAGCCGGTCTAAATCATGCCGATCCCTTTATTGTATTTGAAGCCAGTTTGGCGGCCACAGAGTTGATGCGTAACAAAAACCTTTTTCATTGATCTCAATAGGTTTTCGCTACTAAAGGGGGAAGGGTGGTACTAGAAAAAATTGAAACCTATCAAAATGTGTTTGTGGTGCGCCATCCACTGCTACAACATAAACTCTCTTTATTGCGTGATAAGCGTACCGCCACAAAATCTTTTCAAGAGCTGTTAAAAGAAATTACCGTCCTGTTGGTTTATGAAGCCACCAAAGATTTGCCTATCCATTTTAAGAGTGTTGAAACCCCCATCGAAACGTTTGATGCCCCGCTGTTAAAAGGTAAAAAACAAGTCATATTGCCCATATTGCGTGCGGGTATTGGAATGGTGGATGGCTTTTTAGCGCTGATGCCTTCTGCCAGAGTGGGGCATATTGGTTTGTATCGTGATGAAAAAACACTGCAACCTCATTGTTATTTTTTCAAAGTGCCAGAAAAAGCAGCCGAAAGGCATTTCTTTATTTGTGATCCCATGTTGGCCACGGGGGGCTCAGCCATCGCCGCCATTGATAAAATCAAAAGCATTGGGGTCAAAAAAATCACGTTTGTGTGCTTGGTCGCTGCGCCTGAAGGCATTCAAAAAGTAGCCTCGGCTCATCCTGATGTGCCTGTTTTTTGCGCCAATATCGATCGCGCTTTAAATACAAAAGGATATATTGTGCCGGGTTTAGGGGATGCGGGCGATCGTCTGTTTGGTACGAAATAAAAGGGAATGTTGCCATGTACACACCAGCCTCATATTCTGCAGCCGTCTACTTGATGATCATCACCATGTTGGCGTGGGGATCATGGGCCAATACGCAGAAATTAGCGAAAAATTGGCGTTTCGAATTGTTCTATTGGGATTATACCTTTGGTGTTTTGATAACCAGCCTGTTGTTTAGTGTTTTTTTAGGGCCCGGTCTTTCTGCTATAACAGCGGGAAATTTTACCCCCGATCATGTGACATCACTTCAATCTGCTTTTGCAGGGGGTGTGGTGTTTAATGTGGCCAATATTTTATTGGTTGCCGCGATTTCTTTAGCCGGCATGAGTGTGGCGTTTCCGGTTGGGATTGGGATCGCTTTGGTGGTGGGCACCGGTTTAACGTATTGGGTAAATCCACTGGGTCATACGGGATTTTTGGCTGGGGGCGTGGCCTTTATTTTATTGGCCATCTTGCTGGCGGCAAAAGCGTATCGTGCGATTTCTTCGCAACAAGTGGGGCGCAAAGGCCTGATACTATCCGTGTTAAGCGGTGTGTTAATGGGCCTGTTTTATCCTTTGGTCGCCCATTCCATGGCAGGCCCCGCAGCCTTAGATGCCTATTCTGCCAACGTGGTTTTTTCGCTTGGCATTGTGTTGTGTAATGTCTTTGCGAATGCCCTATTGATGAAGAAACCTTTTGTGGGTTCGGTACTCTCAGCCAAAGATTATTTTCAGGGTCGTGCGTGCAATCACCTTTTTGGTTTGATGGGTGGCGTGATTTGGTGCGTGGGAACCAGCTTAAATTTGGTCGCCGCACATAAGGCAGGTCCTGCTGTGGCGTATGCCATGGGTCAAGGTGCCACGTTGGTGGCCGCGATTTGGGGCGTTTTTATTTGGCGGGAATTCAAATCAGCACCGCAAGTAAATCGCACCTTGGTACTGATGTTCACCTGTTATGCACTTGGATTGGCAGCCATTGGGTATGCAATGCTGCATGGGTGATAAAATCACACGCTTTTTGTATCACCCCCGCACCATGCAACAAGCACCCCCTTTGCCAGAGGGAAGCAAAGGCAAGCAGTCTTCTGCTCGGGGCGGGGGAATTTGCTTAGCTGCAATAATCCCAACGAATAATGGGGATTAATGGCCCACCTTTGATGGTGACATAGCAGAGGTCAAGCTGTTCATTTGTCACCACAATACTGCGTTTGCCTTCGATATCCAGGCAAAAAGACGCATCTTGTCCATGACCACGTTGATCTAGCTCCCATAAAGAGATGTACCCGTAGGTGGGGGTCACGTACCAACCATCAGACCATCGTTCTTCTACCATTATTTTCGTAATGGGGGTACCACATTGTCCATCCTCACGGCTTTGCAGAGAGATCAGAAACGCTCTTTTTGTGTGGTTTTTAATAGTGATCGCATTGACCAATGTGGGTAGGGCCAGGCCAGCTAAGGCAGTGGCTAGAATGCATGATTTTAAAAAAGTGGATTTCATAAGCATCTTCTTCAATTGGTATGGAAAAACACACAGACACTGAAGTATAGAGTGTTTTAGGTTGGAAGGGTGCGCTCACGTAACGGTTCACCCTGTAGCCAGGAACGTCCCTTTTTGGCCAATCTTGCATTAAAAATGAACGTTCTTGAAAGTTTTGGCATAGGGTTGAACGCTTACGCGCTCACTTCTCTCACCCCGCAAGGCGTCTTGAAGTCGACGCCATGAGGTGAGTGGTGACTGCTTAGTTGCAATAATCCCAACGAACTCTGGGAATATGCCAACCATCAATGGTGACATGGCAAATCCCAAACTGCGCATTTGGCACAACAATACTGCGTCGACCTTCAATATCCAGGCAGAAAGAAGCATCTTGCTGATGTTGTCCCAAATCAGACAGAGAGAACGTTGTGTACTGAGGTGTCACCTCAAAAAGCCGAGCGACCCTTCCTTCCAGTACTGTTTGTACAATGGGGGTGCCACATTGCCCATCCACATTGCTTCGCACAGAAACCAGAAAGGGTATTTTTGTATAGCTTTTAACGGTCAAGGCATTGACCAGTGTGGGCAAGGTTAAGCCAGCTAAAGCGCTGGCAAGGATGCATGATTTCAAAAAAGCAGATTTCATAAGGCACCTTCTTCAGTTGAAGTGAAAAATACATAGATACCGGAGTCTAGGGGGTGTCCTAATGTATTTTGAGGTAGAGGAGGGCGTCGATGGTGAACGTCCTTGCTTCTACGCTCATGCGACAGACAACTCTTTTACAAAGGGAATGGATTCTGCCGCGCCACTTCTGGTGACGCACACGGCTGCTGCAGCACATGCGATTTTTAAGCTTTCTTCCAATGATTTTTTTTCTGAAAAATAATTGGCCACAAAATAACCGATGAAGGTATCGCCGGCTGCGGTGGTATCCAAGGCGCGTACTTTCATTGCGGGCACAAAAAGACGCTTATCTTGATGGATGTAACTGACCCCTTTGCTGCCTTGCGTCATGATGATGTGGGCTTCGGGATATTCTGCAGCAAGGGCGGCTTGAATATTTTCTGTACCTGTTTTGCCGCTTAAATGCTCGGCTTCTAATTCGTTCACCACCAACCAATCGACCAGATGTAATGGATACTCTAAAACAGAAGGCAAAAAGGGAGAGGCGCTAAACAGAATTTTTAAATCGCGCGCTTTGGCTTTATGCATTAACTCAGGCAAAAAATTGATTTCGTTTTGCAGGATGATCAAATCACCGGCCTGGAAATTTGATAAAATTTCATCCGCGAATTTTTCATCTACGGTTTGATTGGCGCCGCCATAAATGACAATTGCATTTTCGCCATTGTCTGTGACTTGAATCGAAGCGTGCCCTGTGGCGACGTCGGTCACGCGAATAAATTGTGAATCCACTTGGTTTTTTCTGAGCATTTGAATCAGAAAACGACCGTCTTCACCAATGCTGCCTGCATGGAATACCAAAGCCCCCGCTCTGGCGATGGCAATGGATTGATTTAAACCTTTACCCCCTGGGGTGCGAAAATAATCCACGGCAGCAAAGGTTTCACCTGGCTTAACAAATCGCGCAAGATGATACACGTGGTCAATATTAAGGGATCCAAAATTTAAAATATTCATAGCCATTCCATTAACGGTTTATTAACTGAATAAAAGTATTATCAAATCCTGGTTCCCAGGCATCGAGTGCGACGCGCGCAGGACGACCTTTACCTGTTTCGTAAGTCAAACCAGCTACGTCATCCGGAGCGAGCAGCACATCAATTTGCAAATCCTCAAATTTTGCTAAATCAGGATCCATCATGATGGCGGCGGCCAAAGGATCCCAAAAAAACCATCCTTCAGGGCGACGAAATTCACCATTTTTTGACAAAATATTGAACGTGAATGCGGCTGCGGGTGTAACATGATGCGCCTTGAGAGCCTCATAGTTTTCTTTATCAAGGGGCACTTTGTTTGTGGCATTCAAGGGGATCAGTGTTAAGTTCACCCCCGATGCAAGTACTTGTTTAAACGCCAGCGGATCAGCGTACACATTCCATTCAGCGACCATATTATCAATCGGCTTTTCGATACCTGATAATCCAATGGTGGAGTGGCGCACATTTCCCGCGGTATTAAAGGCTCCGGCCATGGCATACACTTCGCGTAATTTTTTAGCGGTATCCGGATATTTGGTGAACAAGTCGGCCAAATTGGTCATGGGACCCAAGGCCAGTAGGGTGACCGGCTCTTTGCTTTCCATGATGATTTTGTGCATCACTTCAACGGAATGTTCTTTTGTGATACCGACTTTGTTCTCTGGCAAGGGGATCTCTAATAAGGCATCCATTTCTTTACGCCAGGATTGCGGGAAAAGCGTGTCCCCCCCTTTTAATGGGCCAGGACGACCGCAACTGATAGAAACGTTTGGTTGAAGTGTCAGCGCCATGATCTTGGCGGCATTTTTGACGCCGCCTTCGCATGAGGCTTCACCTGCACCCGTAACGGTGATGGCCAAAATCGTGGCATCTGGGTGTTGTGCTAAAAGCAGTATGGCAAGCCAATCGTCTACGGCCATATCAGTGTCAATAATGACGTTTACTTTGGGATGTGGAACCGTGAGCGTTGGATGGGGTGCCGTGAGCGGTACTGAAAGCACAGAATGGCTGCATGTAATAGCAACAATAAAAGCAATGACGCGCGATAATGACATTCTGCCTCCCCCGAGTTGCAAGGCCGAAAGGATAGCGGGTTTTTATGTTTCTGGGAACCTGAAAATAAGGCGGGCCACGGACTTTTAACGAACTTGAATTCTCAAGCTTTTTTTTGCTGTTTCAGGTATCTTAGGCGCAATTTTGGCGAGACCCTCTTTTGGCTATGACAAACAAACACCATCGGATAGGCGTTTTTGATTCTGGCGTTGGCGGACTTTCGGTCTTAAGCGCGCTAAAAGCCACCCTTCCACAAGAGCATTTTGTTTATCTGGGTGATACGGCACGTTTGCCTTATGGCACCAAAGGGCCAGAAACGGTGACGCGTTATGCCGAGCGGGCAGCCCAAGCCTTGTTTCAGCGGGATTTAAAATGCCTGGTGGTGGCATGTAATACGGTCTCTGCCGTGGCGTTGCCTGCGCTGCAAGCCTTAAATCCGGATGTGCCGGTGATTGGGGTGATTGAATCCGGGGCGGCCGATGCGATTGCGCAAACGCATAAGACAGAAGTCGCAGTGATAGCAACAGAAGGCACCGTCGCCAGACATGCTTATCGAGATGCCATCATTCATCAAGCCTCCACGTTGCAGGTCCATGAATTGGCTTGTCCGTTGATGGTGGCCATGACGGAAGCAGGGTGGACACAAGGTCCTTTGGTTGAAGCCATTATCGAAGAACATTTAAAGCCACTTTTGCCACACTTCCATGACAAAGTGTTGGATACATTGGTATTAGGGTGCACACATTTCCCTGCACTGAAGGGGGCGATTGCCAAAGTCGTGGGGAGCCATGTCACCTTGATCGATTCGGGCGAAAGTGTGGCCAAGCGTGTTAAAGCAAGCTTGTCAGCAAGGCAGGCTTTGAACGACTCAGGTGAGGGGAGTGTGACGTTTTTAGTCACAGATGACAAAGCGCGTTTTACGCGTTTGGCAAATTTATTTTTAGGTGTAGCCGTTGCCGTTACCGATGTACAGCTGATTGATGTGTAGGCAGAATTATTAAGGTGTAGGGGGTTTTGGGTGTCTCAAGAAGAAGTCTTGGCAGGGTTGTCGTTACCGAAACGGTCATTGTGGGCGAAATTTGTTCGCTTTATCGATTCTGAATCCTTTAGGGAATATTCTGAAACTGAACTCGATAAAATTGATTGGCGACGAGCCACGCCCTTTGTCTTGTTGCATCTTGCCTTGTTCTTGGTGTTTTTTGTAGGCACCAGTCCGGTTGCGTATGTCGTGGGATTGTGTTCGTACCTTTTGCGGGGCTTTGCGATCACGGGGTTTTATCATCGCTATTTTTCTCATAAATCCTTTTCGACTTCGCGTGTCTTCCAATTTATTTTTGCCACCGTGGGGTGTAGCGCCTTACAGCGGGGTCCGCTATGGTGGTGTGCCCATCATCGTGATCACCATTCTTTTGCCGACAGTGAAGACGATCCACATTCTCCGCGCTATCGTGGTTTTTGGTATAGCCATATGGGTTGGTTTATGTACCCCAAGCACTTTAAAACCCGCGTAGAGCGTATCCCTGATTTTATCAAATACCCAGAATTGCGCTTTTTAAATCGCTTTGATTTAGTCGTGCCCTTTATGTTTGCCATGCTGTTGTTTATGGTTGGCGTCATTTTAGAAAATGTGGCCCCGCAATGGGGTACCTCAGGGATACAGATGGTTGTTTGGGGCTTTTTGGTGCCGACGCTCTTTATTTTTCACGTGACGGCAGCAGTGAATTCTTTGTGCCACCGTTTTGGTAGTCGGCCTTATGCCACCAAAGACAGCAGCCGTAATAACCCTTTGGTCGCATTATTTGCATTGGGTGAAGGCTGGCACAACAATCATCATAGATTGCCTTATGTGGTGAGACAGGGTTTTCGTTGGTATGAATATGATTTCACCTATTATGTTTTAAGACTGATGGCATCGGTGGGTTTGATTTGGGATTTAAAAGAACCGCCGGCAAAAATGCCATCATAGGCGCTGTTGATATTTCTACTAGCTCGGATGGAACGCCTTGATTTTCTGCGATACGTTGCTCACATACGCTTATGTATGTTGCGCTACGTTTCTCGAAAATCAAGGCGTTCCATCTCGATATAGCGAAATCTCAACAGCACCCGTCTAGTCAGGATTTTAATAAATGCAGTTTTTCGACGAATTTTTTGCCTCTTGCCCTAAAAATATTGAGCCCTTATTAGAAACTGAGTTGGTGGCTTTGGGTGCCGAAGCCACTAAAAAAACATTAGGGGGCGTGTATTTTAAAGGGCCTTTATCCCTTTGTTATCGCGCATTGCTATGCAGCCGTTTAGCCAATCGTGTGATGGTGATTTTAGGCAAAGCGCGTGTCGAAAATTTAGGCGACATGCAAGCGTTTATTCGTAACATTCCTTGGTCAGAACATTTCAGTGTGAATGCCAGCATTTTTGTTTCTTTTTCGGGTAAGTCCGACTTTATCAACAACACGCTTTTTGGGGCACAAGCCGTAAAAGATGCGATTTGTGATCGCTTTCTGGCTGATCATAATAAGCGGCCTGATGTGGCCTTACAGAATCCTGATATTCGTATTAGTGCGCATCTTTTTTCAAATCAACTCACGATGGGTATCGATTTAACAGGCCGTAGCCTGCATGAACGTTATCGAAAAGATCAGGGCGAAGCCCCAATTAAAGAAAATTTGGCCGCGGCTTTATTAATGCGCGCCAATTGGCCCCTACAGTACGAAGACAATATGACCTTTGTCGATCCCTTTTGTGGATCGGGCACCGTGTGTATTGAAGCGGCCTTGTTAGCCAAAAATAAAGCGCCGGGTTTATTGCGCGACTCTTTTGGCTTTGAGTCATGGCTGGGGCATCAACCTCAGCTTTATGTGCAAGCCAGGGAATATGCGCAAGCGCAAGAGCATCCGATTCAATGTAAAATCATCGGATACGATCACGACGAAACGGTGATATTTAAAGCGCGCGAAAATGCCAAACGCGCCGGCGTGGCAGACATGGTTCAATTCAAAACCCAAGCCTTACATGCTTTGCATTTTGAAAAAGTACCTGGGTTAATCTTAACGAACCCCCCTTATGGGGAGCGTTTGAGCCAAGAAAAAACCGCCATGGCCTTGATGCAACATTTGGGTGAAGTGGTGCAAAAAGAAGCGGCAGGAACACGTTTAGGCATTATCACAAATGACCCTCAGGCGCTTAAAATTTTGCCTTTTACCGCGCCTAAAAAATATGCTTTTTTCAATGGTGATATTCCTTGTGAGTTGCTTATTTTTCAGACTGATGTGGCCCATCAGTTTATAAAAAGAGAAAAAACCACGCCTGTTGAAACGGTTTTGTCGACGGGTTCACAAATGTTTGTGAATCGATTAGAGAAGAATTTTAAAAAGCTAAAATCTTGGCTCACCAAAGAAAATGTCGAAGCCTATCGTTTATATGATGCAGACATGCCCGAATACGCTGTGGTGGTGGACGTATATGGTAAAGACGTTCATGTGCAGGAATATGCGCCCCCTAAAAGTATCGATCCGATTAAAGCACAAGCCAGATTAGATGAAGTGCTTCAAGGTGTGACCGCCTTCTTTAAAATTTCGTCTGAGCATGTTTTTTTAAAACAACGTAAACGTCAGGTGGGTAAAACCCAATACCAAAAACAAGATTTGGTTAAAAATGAACGTGTGGTGCAAGAGCAAAACATCAAGTTTTTAGTCAATTTAAGTGATTACTTGGATACTGGCTTATTTTTAGATCATCGCCCGATGCGACGCTACATGCTGGATCATGCCAAAGATAAACGTGTACTGAATTTGTTCTGTTATACCGGCAGTATTTCTGTGGCGGCTGCCAAAGCCGGGGCCAAAAAAATCGTGAGCGTGGATATGTCGCACACGTATCTGGCTTGGGCACGCGCGAACTTTGCTTTGAATGGCTTGAGTGATCTGCGTCATGAGTTTGTTGAAGTGGATTGCGTAAAATGGTTGGCTGAAACGCGGGGCGAATTTGATCTGATTTTTTGTGATCCGCCTACTTTTTCGAATTCTAAAAAAACAGACACGGTTTTAGACACACAACGTGATCATGCACACTTAATCGTGTATTGCATGCGTTTGTTAAGTAAAACAGGCGTGTTGCTCTTTTCGACCAATGCCTCACGCTTTGTTTTAAATGAAACTTTATCAAGCCAGTACAAGGTAGAAGATATTTCGGCCAAAACCTTCGATCCGGATTTTCCTGAAAAGAAAGCCCACCGGGTTTATCGCATTACCCATTCTGCTTGAATAGAAAATTCCTCTCGCCAGAGTACTGCTGCCCCCTTAGAAAAAAAGGGAGGTGGACAAGCCCCGCGATCAGGGGGATGAACCAAATTCCCGCTTGGCATCCCGGCATTTTATGGTAGACTGCGCGACTCTTTAAACGGGCATGTCCCGCACGGTGGATAAGCATTCACGCCGATGTAGAGACAAACAAGAACGTTCATTTTTAATGCAAGATTGGCCAAAACGGGACGTTCCTCGCTACAGGGTGAACAATTACCCGTGGTTTTTCTTTTCTCCATAAGGGGGTTCGATGAAAAAAGTCGTTGTACTTGGCCTCTTTGTTGGGGGAACCCTCTGATGGGGGGCGCCAGCTTTGCGGGGAAAGTAGTCCTCGTCGGGTATGGCAGCGTGGGTCAGAGTGTGTTGCCTTTGCTGTTACGTCATTTTGCTCTGGCTCCCAGTCGAGTCACCATCATCACAGCCGATAACCGTGGCGAATCTATTGCCGCGCAGTACGGCGTCACACATATCATTTGCCCAATTGTTCCCGATAACCTTTATACAGTCATGAATGATTTCATTCAGGCGGGCGATTTTATTTTAAACGTCTCAGTGAATGTGTCTTCGCTTGCCCTGATTCGTTATGCCCAAGAAAAAGGGGCCTTGTATCTGGATACCTGTATTGAACCTTGGGAAGGTGGGTATACGGATGCCTCTAAATCAGCGGCAGACCGTACTAACTATGCTTTGCGTGAACTGGCACTCCAATTAAAGCAAGAAAATCCACAGGGCCCGACCGCCATGATTGCCCATGGTGCCAACCCAGGTTTGGTTTCGCATTTTGTAAAAGAAGCCTTGTTGAATATTGCTGAAGACACCGGATTTGTATGTGAAAAGCCACAAACCAAACAAGCTTGGGCGAACTTGGCGCAGAATTTAGGCATCAAGACCATTCATATTGCAGAGCGTGATACGCAGCAATCGAGTGTGCGTAAATCACCGCAAGAATTTGTGAATACATGGTCTGTGGATGGCTTTATCAGTGAAGGTTTGCAGCCTGCCGAATTAGGCTGGGGCACACACGAAAAACATTGGCCACACGATGCCAATGCGCAAGAAACTGGCTGTCGAGCCGCTATCTATTTAAATAGACCCGGTGCCGCCACGCGTGTGCGTTCTTGGGTGCCAGGCGTGGGTGCGTATCAAGGTTTTTTAATCACGCATAACGAGGCGATTTCGATTGCTGATTATCTCACTGTGCACAAAAATAATGTGCCAAGCTATCGCCCAACTGTTCATTATGCCTATTATCCCTGTGATGATGCGGTGTTATCTTTATTTGAGTTGTGTGGGAATGATTGGCAGCAACAGGCGTCTCAACGTATTTTGCAAGATGAAATCATTTCAGGTAGCGATGCCTTAGGCGTACTCTTGATGGGGCATGCCAAGAATGCTTATTGGTATGGTTCACGCTTGTCTATCGAGCAAGCACGTAGCCTGGCGCCGCACACCAATGCAACCGGTTTGCAGGTGACCGCAACCATTGTGGCTGCGATGCAGTATGCGATTCAAAATCCCAATTTGGGTGTGGTAGAAGCAGACGAAATTCCCTACGATGCCATTCTGCCCATTGCAAAGCCATATTTGGGCGAAGTGTTTGGTGCGTACACAGATTGGACGCCCCTGCAATCCAGAGAGAGCTTGTTTGACGACAGCGTCGATAAAACGTGTCCGTATCAATTTAAGAATTTTAGAATCGAATGATTAGGCGCTGTTGACAATTCTACTATCTCGGATGTAACGCCTCGATTTTCTGTGATATGTTTCTTTGAAAATCAAGGCGTTCCCTTTCGATATAGCGAATTTAACAGCCCCTAGAGACAGACCTTATTATGAACCAAGGAGGGTTCTTCAAATGTTACAAAAACTCACACTGATCTCCTCACTCTTTTTTGCCAGCACAGTGTTGGCCAATCCATCCCAAAATTTTGTGACTTTTGGCGACAGCTTGGCAGACAATGGTTATAAAGATGGCCATGGTTTTAACCGCTACAGTAATGGCAGAGTCTGGCCAGAGTACGTTTCAGAAAAATTAAATTTGCATTTGGATGACAGAGCCTGGGGCGGCGCGCAAAGTGGAGAAGGGAATATCAATGGCTTGCAGTGGTCTGGTTTGTTATGGCAAGTGAAGCAATATTTAGCCAAAGATAAACCGAATCAACACACTGTTTATTCCATTGGCGCAGGCTTGAATGATTTATTGTTGGGGCAAGACCAAAGCAAAGCAGTGGTGCAAAATTTGGATTCGGCTATCCAGCTGTTGGCGAAGCAAGGCGCCGGTAAAATCATCGTGTTTAATTTGCCTGATGTCACCCAAGCGCCAGCTTATGAAAAAAACCCCATGTTTAAAAATGCAAAAAATTTGGTAGAGGCCAATTTAAATAAAACAAATGTGGCCTTTAAAAATCAAGAAACGCTTTGGCAAAAAACGTATCCCAACACACAATTTTGTTTTGTAGATTTGAGCCATTTTTTAAAGAAAGAAGTCGGCAGCAAGCAATTCGAAAACACAAAAGATGCTTGGCAAGGCACTTATATTAATCCTGCAGAGCATGCTTATTTGTGGTGGGATGAATGGCATCCTATGACCGCTGCCCATGAGATTTTGGCAGATCACGTGATGAATACGTGTGAGACAATGTTGAAGGGTTAAGGGGCTCGTACTATTTAATGACAAGCGAAGCGCTGTCATTGCGACCGTGGCAATCCATCATGTGACGTATGGATTGCCACGCCGGGGACGCAAGCAATGACGGAGTCGTGCATTTATGCAGCAACGTCCTGAACGTGAGGACTCAATCAATCCTCTTCTTTCATTTCCTGCAGAATCATTTTGGCTTCTTGTTTCCGGCCGTTATCACGCACCAATTGATCGGGGCGAGAAGGCAATGAAATGGCCTTACTTAATTCACGACGGGCGCCTTTTTCATCACCCTGTAATCTTAAAAAATCACCGTAGAAATAATGGGCTTCAGGGTTATTCGGGTCAATTTTAATGGCGGCTTCTAAATACGCACGGGCTTTTTCATCATCACCAAAGGCAATCGGCCAACCGGGGACTTTGTAATAAAATGCGCCCAATAAGGCTTGCGCATGCCCACCCATGCCGTGCGGATCGATCTTAATGGCATGCTCGTACCAGGCTTTGGCCGTTTTAATGTAGGGCAAGGCACTTAAGCCGCCCAAAATCCTGGCTTTGTCGCCATACACGGTAGCGGCCCAAATTAAAGCATTGGCACTGTTGGGGTAGTGTTTTGCGAGCGCTTCTGCTTTAGGTAAAAGCGCATCGATGTCGTGGGATTGCTGGGCTTCAGATTCCTGAAAGCGCGCTTTTGCCCACGCTTTGTTCACATAGTCAATATCGGATGCTTCATCTGCAAAAACGGGGGTATGGGCAAAGCAGGCTGCCATACCCAGCATGATGATGGATTTTTTAAGTGAAGGGTGCATGGTGTGCTCCAGAAGAAAGGGGATTTTCTAAAGGATAGCAGTCAAAACGCGATATACCCTTCGTGTTTTAAGATGCGAAGGGATAACGCCCAGATTGCAAGTAGGATAAATGTTTCGATTGAAAAACATTTATCCTGCGCCACAAGATGAAGATGTTAGGGGCCGTATCTTGAAACACGAAGGACATAAAAATGGTCGGGGTGACAGGAGTTGAACCTGCGACCCCTGCCTCCCGAAGGCAGTGCTCTACCAGGCTGAGCTACACCCCGACATGTTGGTGCTTCATCGTAACGGTTCACTCAAGGTCGTCAACTTAAGGACGTCTTGTAGGATGGGTAAGCGTCTTCGCGTAACCCATGCTGTCGTGAGTAACGGCCCTGCTACAAGATGAACAGAACGATTCAACACTCTCTTTCAACAACGTAATCAAGCAATTCTATTATGGCAGCGAAATAGAGATTGTTGTTGTTGAGTAATGCTTTTGCTTTATCTGCCTGGGTCTTGGCAAACTTGGCTGTATAAAGAATGGCATCACTGGCTGTGATGGCTTGTGTGACCAAATCAAACGCATTTTCTTCACATTGTAAGATTACGTTTAATAAATCCGATTTTTCTGTATCGGGTAAAGCTTGTAAGGCATGAATTAAAGGCAAAGTGATTTTGCCTTCTTTTAAATCATCGCCGATTTGTTTACCGAGGACACTTTCATCGCCGCTGTAATCCAGCGCATCGTCAATTAATTGATAACAAATACCGAAGTGTTTCCCGAACAGTTTAAATTTTTCAATCAGGCTTTGATCGGCTGTGCTCACCATGGCGCCCAATGCGGTGGCGGCTTCGAACAAGGCAGCGGTTTTCCGTTCGATAATGGCAAAATAATCCGCTTCGGTCAGACCCGGATTTTGCAGGTGCATCAGCTGTAATACTTCACCGGCTGCAATCGTATTGGTGGTATCTGATAACAACTGCATCACATCTAAACGTTGTAATGCCACCATCATTTGAAAACTACGAGAATACAGAAAATCCCCGACCAGCACGCTGGCCGAATTTCCAAAAACGGCATTGGCTGTATTTTGGCCACGTCTTAATAGTGAGTTGTCGACCACATCGTCATGCAATAAGGTGGCAGCGTGAATCAGTTCTATCACGGCAGCCAAATGATGATGGGCCGTGCCTTCATACCCTAAACCCCGGGCAATCAATAATACCAGTAGCGCCCGTAGCCGTTTGCCACCACTTTCAATTAAGTGATGACCGACTTCTCCCACCAAACTGACGTCGGAAGATAAGGCATGTAAAAGCAATGCATCGACTGCTTTTAAATCCTCTGCGACCAGGCTTTTGACATGAGAGAGGGTGTCTGGCGTTTGCATAGAAAAAACACCTAAAAAAAGTCCGGGCAGGATACACCAAATGAAGGGGCTTGGGTATTGGGAGATCGGGGCGTGAGCGTATGTATTTTTGGCATTGCCAAATGCGCTTATCCTCAGTTAAGCTGCGCAACTATTTTATGAAGAGGAAAAACCTAAGCATGCCAGCAAATATAATCGCAGCGCGTTTAAACCAATGGAAGCAGGACCACCCTGTTTTACCTTGGTATCACTTCGCCCGGTATTTTCAGCATCGGGTGCAGGAGCACAAAATTGTGAATGCCGTTCTGGAGAAATTAAAGCATTCCCCTAATGAAGAAACGGCGCTTCGGCAAATATTAAGAGAAAGTCGATTGGCAAATCAGGCTATCCATCGCGCTTCAAAGCATTATCGCGAAGGATCTCTCCATCATGCTTTGAAATACCCAACTAAAAAAAAGGTCACACCACTCCATCGCTTTCACACTATTACCTATGGCCAACATACGATTCATTGTTTAGGAACATTACATACTCGCGTGCATCAACTCAATTATGTGGGGGAGGTGGTTAAAGACGCTTTTGATAAAGCTGAAGCGGTATATCATAAAAATGCGACGACGTTGGATCCAGATTTCCTTCGCAAAAATACGGATGCCCAGGCACGCATACGTCTTGACCTCTATGCTGCAGCAGGTGATACGCTTTGGGAAAGGTTGTCCAATTTTTTAAAGCTGCAGAGCATTATGAAAGAGCACACACTTTTACCTGGAGAGCGGTACTACGCTGCCAAGCGTGATCCCCATCTTATGGATGAATTGCTTATCAGCGCAGCCAAAAAAAGAAAGAAAAAAATTGAGGATCTCACGCCAACTGATGCGCATTTGACATACGTTATTTCTGTAGCAGAGCATTTTTTTCAAGAAATTAAGTCCGGTGAACTCAGTAATAGAGAAGGGAGAACGAGGGAGTTTGCTAAGATCAAAAAACTTGTTAAAGATTACTGTAAAAATCGCGCGATTTCTTTTGACGAAGAGAGCAGGACTGACGCTGAAGGTTTTATCCATACCAAAAAAACCGCGTTACTCGGTCAACGCTGTAAAGATATGGCAAACACCGTCATTGATGACTTAATGAGTCAACCACAACCCAAGACCGTATTCTTGGCCTTTGGTATGGCACATATGCCGAATGTTGTGCGCACCTTACAGATCGACGCACAAAAGAAAGGGATAGACTTCGAGGATAAAACACCTGAAGAAAACACCAAACCGCACCATATCAGTCGGTTGGCCCTTTAAGAAAGAGACGATTAACCAACTTAAGTGCACAATTCGCGTGTAGGGGATTGCCAACAGACCAAGAAGCAGCGTAAAATCCGCCCCTTCGCAGGTGTATAGCACGCCTGCTTCAGGCTTTGTTAGGAGATAGGCGGATGTACGCGGTCATCAAAACCGGTGGAAAGCAATACAAAGTTGCGCCGGGCCAATTATTAAAGGTTGAATTGTTGGATGTGGCGCCTGGCGACACCGTCACGTTCAATGAAGTGTTAATGACAGCAGAAGGTGAGAAGGTATCAATTGGTACCCCACAACTCAGTGGCGCCACCGTCACTGCTGAAGTGATTAAAATCGGGCGTGCTAAAAAGATCCGCATTATTAAAATGCGTCGTCGTAAGCATCACCGTAAAACCATGGGGCACCGTCAGTGGTTCACGCAAGTGAAGATCACTGAAATCAAAGCTGCCTAATTAATATCAATATGTGAAGGGGTGTAAACCATGGCACACAAAAAAGCGGGCGGTAGTTCCCGCAACGGCCGTGACTCAGAATCAAAGCGCCTTGGCGTTAAAATTTTCGGGGGTCAATTGGTTAAGGCTGGCGGTATTATTATCCGTCAACGCGGTACCAAGTATCATCCTGGCGTGAATGTAGGGCGCGGTAAAGACGACACCCTGTATTCAAAGATTGAAGGCCACGTTCAATTCAGAATTAAAGGCGAGAAACAACGCCAATATGTGAACGTAGATCCTATTGCAGCGGTATCGGCTGCTTAATCTTAGCTTTGATAGTATAAAAAACCTTGCCTCCTATTGGAGGTAAGGTTTTTTTATTTATGCGATGTTCTACTTTTTGTCGATGGTGTTTTTCAGTCTGCCTGCGACGCGCCCTCACCGTCCTGTCTAATCTCAAAGTCTCGATTGACATGACGCCTCTCCTATTCGCAAAGCCTCATGGGAGAGGGTTTCGGATCTGGATCCCTCTCTCGTGTACTCACGGGAGAGGGGGTGATGACACATTTGTACTCAAATGTAGTCAGCACAGGGTGAGGGCGTGCCGCAGGCAATTTGAAACGCGCCATCAAACTCGCGTTTATTTGGATCTTACATCATGAAGTTTGTCGATGAAGCCTATATTGTTGTGACAGCCGGTAAAGGTGGCGATGGCTGTGTGGCATTCCGCCGCGAAAAATACGTGCCTTTGGGTGGCCCAAATGGCGGAGATGGCGGGGATGGGGGCAGCGTTTACTTAGAAGCCGATCCCGATCTCAATACCTTGATTGATTTTCGTTATCAACGTCATTTTCGTGCCAAGAATGGCCAACCAGGTATGGGCAGTCAATGTACGGGTGTGAGTGCGGATGATTTAATTATTCGTGTTCCTGTGGGTACCATTGTGCGCGATCGTCAAACTGACGAAGAATTGGGTGATTTGAAAAAACCACTTGAGCGCTTATTGGTGGCACAAGGTGGCTTTCATGGTATTGGAAACGCCCGCTATAAAAGCAGTGTGAACCGTGCACCCAGACAATCGACGCCAGGCAAGCCCGGGCAACTGCGTGAATTGGCTTTAGAATTACGTGTGTTGGCAGATGTGGGATTGTTGGGATACCCCAATGCGGGCAAATCCACTTTGATTCGTTCTGTTTCTGCTGCCAAGCCTAAAGTAGCGGATTATCCCTTCACCACCTTACATCCTAATTTAGGTGTGGTACGTGTGGGAGCGAATGAAAGTTTTGTCATGGCCGATATTCCTGGAATCATTGAAGGGGCTTCGGAAGGGGCAGGCTTAGGTGCTTTATTTTTACGGCACTTAATGCGTACAGAAGCGTTGTTACATTTGGTGGATTTGTTGCCATCCGATGCGTCTGATCCAGCCGAAACCGCACCCAAATTAATCGATGAATTAAAAAAATACAGCGAAGATTTATTAAATAAACCACGTTGGCTGGTATTTAACAAATCAGATTTATTGTCTGAAGAAGAAGCAGACAGTCAAATTGCGCGTGTGAAACAAGCTTTAAATTGGCAAGGCCCCATTCATAAAATTGCCGCCATCAGTGGTGAAGGAACGGGGACGTTGATTCGCTCCTTGATGGATTTTATTACGATCCAAAAACGTGCGAAGCAGGCAGTGGAAGCGATGCCAAATGATTCAGAAAATGATTTGGAAAATGACTTGGAAGCAGAAACGGAGTAGGGGGCTTGTTGACAATTCGCTATATCGAGATGAAATGCCTTGATTTTCGAGAAACGTAGCGCAGCATACATCAACGTATGTGGGCAACGGATCGCAGAAAATCAAGGCATTTCATCCGAGACAGTAGAATGCTCAACAGCCTCTAACTTTTTACTCCCAATCTCCTCCTAGCGATTTCATTAACCCTATCATTGCCACTATCTGCAAGCCCCTCACATCAATGGCATTTTTTTGCGCCGTATAATGCGTGATTTGTGCCGTTGAGACGCTTGAAAAAGGAACCGTTCCGGCATGGTATTGATTCAATACCAACCGCAAGGCCACAGCTTGTTTGCTGGCCGCAGCTTCTAATTGGGTTGCTTCTTCTGTTAGCACACGTAACGAAACCAAATTGTCTTCTACATCTTGAAAGGCCGCCAATACGGTTTGTCGATAATTGGCCACACTGGCGTCATAGGCTGCCCAAGCCGCTTCTACCGTAGCAGAACGTGCCCCAGCATCAAATATCGTTTGGGCAAGAGCAGGGCCCAAAGCCCAATTCAAAGCAGGTTCGTTCACCCAATGCGATAAATTGATTCCTGAATAACCCGCAGAGGCCGAGAGTGTAAAGTTTGGAAAATACGCCGCTTGTGCCACACCAATGTTTGCGTTTGCTGCGGCCATGAGTCGTTCTGCTTGTGCCACATCAGGTCTGCGTTCTAATAGAGTGGAAGGCAGACTGATTTCAAGCGAGGGGATTTTGGTTTGCAATGGATGCGACGCCAGCGAAAAGTCAGCGGGCGCTTTTCCGACCAAAACAGCAATCGCATGTTCATATTGCGCGCGCGCAATATGATTGTTGATGGCTGCGGCTTCGGTTGTTTTTAAGTTCGCTTCGGCTTGTACCACATCAGCACGCGCGGCCACGCCGGAGGCATATTGATTTTTCGTTATTTCTAAAATGCGTTGATTGCTTTTGATCGTGGCATCTAACAAGGCCTGATCAGAATCCAGATTTTGTAATTCAAAATACGTTTGTGCCAAGGTGGCGGTGGCAGAAAGTTGTGTGGCTGCCAGTAAAGCCGCACTGGCTTCTGCGTTGGCTTGATTGGATTCTACAGTGCGTCGCACCAAGCCCCACACATCCGGCTCCCATGATGCGGCTAGGCTCATGCTTTGTGTGGTGAGTGTGGGATTCGTCGTATTGGTTGTGCTGGATAATTTCGATCGCAACACATCGGCATCAAAACCCAGTGTGGGGAAGTAGGCTGCGCGGGCTTTGTCGACCAACGCCATGGCTTGGCGATAATTGGCTTCTGCATTCGCAATGTTTTGATTACTGACGATGAGTTGTGATTCTAATGCATTCAATTTTGTATCTTGAAATTTTCCCCACCACTTTCTGGGTTTGGCCTTGTCTTTTGGTGTGGCCATTTTCCAATTCGGTGAGGTTTCTTTAAAATGAAGCGGAACGTGAACAGTGGGGCGTTCGTAATCAGGGCCCAGAGCACAAGCGGTACACAGTGCCGCACACAAAAAGAAATATCGTTTAAGCATGGTTTTTAATTTCCGTTTTTCGATTCAAAAAAAGACTCACGCGTTCGAACCAAAGATAAATAATGGGTGTGGTATACAGCGTGAGCATTTGGCTCACAATCAGTCCGCCCACAATGGCGACACCCAAAGGCCTGCGCAATTCTGCACCAATACCCGATGTGACAATTAAAGGGACAGCCCCTAATAAGGCAGCCATCGTGGTCATCATAATGGGGCGAAAACGCAATTGGGCGGCTTCGTAAATGGCCTCGACAGAGGTTTTGTTTTGCGTGCGCTCAAGATGCAAAGCAAAATCGATCATCATGATGGCATTTTTTTTCACAATGCCAATCAGCAAAATAATGCCAATTAACGCAATGATGCTGAAGTCAATGCGGCAGATGAGTAAGGCAAGTAAGGCGCCCACGCCGGCAGAAGGCAAAGTAGAAAGAATGGTGACAGGATGGATCAAACTTTCGTACAACATGCCCAAGACAATATAGACGGCGAATAAGGCAGCCAATACCAAATAAACTTCGTTGCTCAGTGAGTCTTGAAAGGCTTGCGCTGAACCCCTGAATGATCCCGTGACAGTGGCAGGTAAAACCATATTGTGAACCGCTTCAGAAACGCGGTTTACGGCATCCCCTAACGCCACATTGGGTAATAAATTAAAAGACAAAGTGGCAGAAGGGGCCAAGCCTTGGTGATTGACTTGTAACAACGTGGTCCCCGGAACAAATTTTGCGAAAGTAGACAATGGTACTTCAGTGCCATTGTTGGAGGGCACGTAAACGGTCTCTAAACTTTCGGGATATTCAGTCAATTTGGGTGTCACTTCCATAATCACTTGATATTGATTCATGGCCGTAAACAAAGTGGTGACGGGTTCTTGTCCATAAGCATTGTAAAGCGCCGAATCAATGGCCTCTGTGGTGACGCCAAAACGCGCAGCGGTATCTTGATCTATTTGCACGTAGAGCTCTAGGCCGTTACTTCTTTGATCACTATTGATATCGGCAATGCCAGGCAATTTTGCAAGGGTATCCATCACACGCGGTGCCCAGTTGTTGAGCAAAGTTAAATTATCAGCTGAAAGCGTATATTGAAATTGCGCATTGCCTTGTCTGCCGCCGATGGTAATGTCTTGTGCTGATTGCAGATAAAGCGTGGCCCCCGTTATTTTGGCCAATTTTTTACGTAATCGTACAATGATTTCGTCTGCATTTTCTTTTCGTACCTTCACATCTTTTAATGTCATAAAAACCGAGCCGTTATTCACATTGGCGCCACCTACAAAACCAATGGCCGCCTCTACGCCTGGATCGTCTTTCGCAATATTGACCATTTCAGTGAGTTTTTTTTCCATGGATTGAAATGAAATATTTTGTGCTGCTTGAATCGAACCCACAATTCTGCCGGTATCTTCTTGTGGAAAGAATCCCTTGGGAATAAAAACGCATAAAGCAATGGAAAGTAAAATGGTGCCGAATACAGAAGCCAATAATAGATTCGGGTGCTTGAGGGCCTTTTTGAGTGAGAGGCCATAATAGTGATGCATTTTGGCAAAAGATCGCGCAGTCACAGAATCGTTTTCTTTAATCGGGGTTTTTAAGAAGTGGGCACACATCATGGGGGTCACGGTGAGTGAAATAATCAAAGACATTAAAATGGCAATCGCAAGGGTGACAGAAAATTCACGAAACAATCTGCCGACGATCCCCCCCATGAACAAAATCGGGATAAACACCGCAATCAAAGAAAGGCTCATGGATAACACCGTGAAGCCCACTTCTTTTGCGCCATCGAGTGCCGCTTTAAACGGGTTCACCCCCATTTCTAAATGGCGTGAAATATTTTCGAGCACCACGACGGCATCGTCTACCACAAATCCTGTTGCAATGGTGAGTGCCATCAAAGATAAATTATCAAGGCTATAACCTAAAAATCGCATGACACAAAATGTGCCCAACAGCGAAAGGGGTACCGCCACACCGGGGATCAGCATGGCGCGCACATTGCCTAAAAACAAATAGGTGACAACAATCACGAGCAGCATGGCAATGATTAATGTGGCTTCGGCATCACTTAAAGAAGAGCGAATGGTCGTGGTTCTATCCATGACGACAGAGATTTTAATACCTTGCGGAATCGAGGCTTTAAATTGCGGAATTAAGCTTTGTACGTGATCAATGGTTTCAATGATATTGGCGCCAGGTTGTTTAAATAAAATAATGGAGACAGAAGGTTCTCCGTTATACAAACCCGCATTACGGACATCAGCAACAGAATCGGTTACCTGTGCCACATCTGATAAGCGGACCGCTGCACCATTTTGATATTTGATAACCAGCGGGGCATATTCTTTTGCGGTATAGAGGGCATCATTGGTGATAATTTCATAAGACTGACCTGCTTGCGTCCACTGTCCTTTGGCTTGATGCGGATTGGTTTCATTGATGATTTTGGCAATCGCGTCTGTGCTGATCCCATATTGATTTAAGGCCGTGGGATTCAGTTCAACCCGCACAGCAGGCAATGATCCCCCCCCCACAATCACTTGACCAATTCCTTCCACTTGCGACAATTTTTGCTGCAAAATGGTAGAGGCTGCATCGTACATTTGGCCGCGATTATAACGATCGGATGTTAAGGCCAAAATCATCACAGGGGCATCAGCCGGGTTGGCTTTTCGATAAGTAGGGCGCGTGGGTAAATTGGCTGGTAATTGACTTTGTGCGGCATTGATAGCCGCTTGCACGTCGCGTGCTGCGCCATCGATGTCTCGTGATAAATCAAACTGTAACACCACACGGCTTTGCCCCAAGCTGCTCGATGACGTCATTTCTGTCACACCGGCGATTTGTCCCAATTGGCGTTCCAGCGGCGTGGCGACAGAGGTTGCCATAATTTCGGCACTGGCACCTGGTAAACTGGCTTGCACTTGAATCGTGGGAAATTCAATTTGCGGGAGTGGGGCAACCGGTAAAAGGTTAAAGGCGGTGATGCCGGCTAACGCCAACCCTATTGCCAGCAATGTTGTGGCGATGGGGCGATGAATGAAAGGTTCTGAAAGATTCATCTTATCGAGGCCTTATTTTTCGGGCCAACTGATCAAAGGCCAGATAAATCACAGGCGTGGTGTAAAGTGTCAATAATTGACTAAAGACCAATCCACCGATGATGACAATGCCTAAGGGATTTCTTAATTCTGATCCCATGCCTGTCCCCAAAGCCAATGGCACGGCTCCCAATAAGGCGGCCATGGTCGTCATTAAAATGGGCCGAAAGCGCAAGAGGGCGGCTTCATAAATTGCTTCTCTGGGCGCTTTTTGGTAAGTGCGTTCTTGTTCTAAAGCAAAATCGATCATCATGATCGCATTTTTTTTCACGATCCCGATTAAGAGAATTAAACCAATAATGGCGATCACACTCAATGAGTGCCCGGTGAGTGTCAAAGCCAATAAGGCGCCGACACCGGCAGAAGGTAAGGTCGATAAAATGGTGATGGGATGAATATAACTTTCGTACAACACACCCAAAACGATATACACCACGACAATCGCGGCCAAAATCAACCAGCCTTCATTATGCAAAGAATTTTGGAATGTTTTTGCGGCGCCTTCAAAACGGGTTTGTACATTTTCAGGAATGGTGAATTCCGATCGTGCTTGATCGATGGCATTGATGGCATCGCCTAAGGCACCATTGGGGGCCAAATTAAAAGATAACGTCGCAACAGGAAATTGCCCTTGACGATTAATCGACAGCGGCCCCAATTGCGTGCTGAAGGTCGCCATGGCGCGAAGGGGGATGGCTTTGCCTTGCGGGCTTTCGATATAAAGATGATCTAAAGGATGAAGGGCGTTTTGTGATTCGGATTCTGTTTCAAGGATCACATGATATTGATTGCGTTGTGTAAACAAAGTGGAAACTTGTCGTTGTCCAAAGGCGTCATACAGCGTGTCATCAATGTTTTGCGTGGTGATGCCAAATCGGGAAGCGGTATCTCTATCAATGTTCACATAGGTTTGTAAAGCATGGTCTTGTGTATCACTTGCCACATCACGTAATGCAGGTAAGGTTTTGAATTTTTCTAGTAATTGATGAGACCATTCTTGTACGGCTTCACTATCAGAGGAACCCACACTGTATTGATACTGTGTGCGACTGACTCTGTCATCAATCGTCAGATCTTGCACTGCTTGCATATAGAGCGTGATGCCAGGAATCTCAGCCACTTTGGGTTGTAAACGTGTGATGACTTCTGCAGCGGTGGCATCTCTATCCTCAAGCGGCTTTAAATTAATGAGTAAGCGGCCACTGTTTAAAGTGGTGTTGGTGCCATCGATGCCAATAAACGAAGATAAACTTTCAACAGCAGGATCGGCCAATACCACTTTTGCCAGTTGTTGTTGTTTTTGAGACATGGCATCAAAAGCGATGCTCTCTGATGCTTCTGTTATCCCCTGAATCACACCGGTATCTTGTATAGGGAAAAATCCCTTCGGCGTAAAATAGAGTAATACAAAAGTGAGCATTAAGGTCAGCACCGCCACCCCTAAAGTGAGCGCTTGATGATTTAAAACCCAACGTAAAGACGTGGCATAGTGGGCAATGATGTTATCTAAAAACAAACCGACTTTTTCTTCAAATGCAGCCAATGCAGTGTGTTTTTTAGGATGATGACGTAACCATTTTGCGCAAAGCATGGGCGTGAGTGTGAGAGAAATCACGGCAGAAAGTAAAATACTGATGGCAAGGGTGAGCGCAAATTCCCGAAATAATCGGCCCACCACATCACCCATAAATAACAATGGAATCAACACCGCTATCAACGAAACCGTCAAAGACACAATGGTAAAGCCAATTTGTTTGGCGCCTTTCATGGCGGCGTCAAAGGGCGCGTCGCCCTGTTCGATGTAGCGCGAAATATTTTCGATCATCACAATGGCATCGTCGACGACAAAACCGGTCGCAATGGTCAAAGCCATCAAAGATAAATTGTTTAAACTGAATCCCAACTGGTACATCAAACTGAATGTGCCAATGAGCGAAAGGGGCACCGCAATACTGGGTATCAGGGCCGCCGTAATGTTACGTAAAAATAAATAGATCACCATGACGACCAAGATGACCGCAAGCAGCAGTTCAAACTGTACATCTTCAATTGAAGCGCGAATCGTATGGGTGCGATCGGTTAAAACCGAAAGGCTCACATCAGCAGGTAAAGTATTTTGTAAATTCGGCAGCAATTGCATGATGCTGCCGACCACAGCAATCACATTGGCACCCGGTTGACGTTGAATATTTAAAATAACGGCGGGGGTTTCATTCATCCAGGCAGCCAATTTATTGTCTTCTGCGCCTTCAATGACATCAGCCACATCTGATAAACGGATGGGGGCATTGTTGTTGTAAGCAATGATGAGGGGTTTATAGGCCGCCGCCGTCAACAGTTGATCGTTGGCATTCAGCGTGTAAGCAAGACGTGGCCCATCTAAGCTTCCTTTTGCGGCATTCACATTCGCTGTGTTGATGGCACTGCGCACATTTTCTAAGCTTAAACCGTTTGCCGCGAGTTTATCGGGATTCACTTTAATGCGCACCGCAGGGCGTTGTCCGCCGCTGATGCTTACCAAGCCCACACCCGATAATTGCGATAGCTTGGGTAACAGTCGGGTATCCGCAAAATCTTCTACTTGAGGTAAGGGTAAGTTTTTAGAAGTGAGTGCCAAGGTCACAACAGGCGTGTCAGCTGGATTGACCTTGCTGTAAACCGGTGGATTGGGCAGCCCGGCGGGTAAATAACCGGCTGCGGCATTGATCGCGGCTTGTACTTCTTGCTCTGCGATATCAAGCGTTAAATCCAAATTGAATTGTAAGGTGATGACACTGGATCCGCTGGTGCTGATGGATGTCATCTGTGCCAGACCTGGCACTTGTCCAAATTGTTTTTCTAATGGCGCGGTGACAGAAGACGCCATCACCTCAGGGCTGGCACCTGGATAAAATGCGGTCACGCGAAGGGTAGGGTAATCAACTTCAGGCAATGACGAAATGGGCAACAATGGATACGCCATTAGCCCAGAAAATAAAATCGCCACCATCAATAATGAAGTGGCGATCGGGCGTTGTATAAAGGGTGCTGACAAATTCATGAGGCGTGATGCTTATGTCCTGATGGCGTTGTGGTTGTTTCTGGAATGGTCACCATGGCGCCATCCACCAGCTTATCTGCACCTTCTACCACTACGGATGTGCCGGCTTCTATCCCACTGCTAATACTGGTGATATCGCCTTCTGTTAACTGAATGGTCACCGGCATTTCATGTGCAATCTGGTCTTTGCCCACGCAATACACAAAATCGCCTTTTTTACTGGGTTGTATCGCAGCGGTGGGGATCACAATGGTTTCTTTTAAGGTGTCAACCCATACCCTGATATTCACAAATTGATTGGTAAAAAAACGCAATGATGGGTTATCAAAATCGGCTTTGACATTGACCGTCCCAGTGGTGGGATCGATTTGATTGTCGAGATAAAGGGTTTCGCTCTCTCCTAATATATTTTTTTGTTCACGATCAAAGGCCGTGATGTGGATGGGTTTTTTTTGCTGCATGGCTTGAATGAGCTGAGGCAGATGGTCTTCAGGTAACGTAAAAACAATTGAAATGGTGTCTTCTGCATTCAGCACAACAATGCCGTTGGGATCGGACGTTTGCACATAATTTCCGGGATCGACTTGGCTTAATCCGACACGTCCATTTACAGGTGCGGTGATTTTGCAATATTCAATGTTAAGACGCGTGGCGGCAATTAGACCTTTGTCTATTTTCACGGCCCCTTCATATTGCTTTACCAATGAGTCTTGTGTGGCTAAGGTTTGTTGCGATGTGGAATCTTGTTGCCATAAGGTTTGATAACGCGCCAGATCGATTTTTGCGTTCTCTAATAACGCCTTATCGCGCAGCAACTGGCCTTCATATTGAATGAGCTGCGCTGTAAAAGGGCGAGCATCAATTTCTGCTAACAGTTGCCCGGCTTTAACATTTTGCCCTTCCGTAAAATTCTGGGTCATCAATTGCCCATTCACTTGCGTTTTGATGGTGATGCCTGTGCCTGGGGTCACTGTGCCCAATCCATATAGATAAACCGGCACATCCTGTTTTTTGGCCGTATCCAACACCACCGCTTGCGCAGCGCGCTTGGTTTGCTTGTGGCCAGAAGAAAAAAAGCAATGCTTCATCCCAAAAAGAATCAGCAAGCCAAGGGCGAGACGAAACCAAAACCGAGTGTGCTGATAAGGCTTCCTTGCAAGGAATGTTTTTAACATGGGGGAATACGCGTGAGGCTTGGAGCGTAAGCTTTAGTGTAGACCAAGAGTGTGACGACGTTCTTGACCGCCTGGAACCTGTCCCTCTGGATCGGCATCCATGACAGCATCTTGGAAAGCGGGATTGGCTGGGATAGCAGGCTGTCGCGAGAAAGTGACAACAGGTGCGGCTTTTACGCTCAGCGCAGGCATTGTGGCAGCCGGTTTTATCGAGCCTTCTGATAACTTCAATTTTTTTAAGGTATGAATTTCTGCCATTAATATATGTTGTCTGTGTGCACTCAGGGCGTATACCAAGCCTCCTAATGCTAAAAGTCCACTTACCATAGCTATTGCAAGGGGAGGCACGCCCAAACTCACGCCCGCCAGAAGCGCAAGCGCCACACCCATCAGTGCCAAAATAGGCACCCATTTTTCGGCGGAGGCAGTCGAGTCTGGCTGCGAACGTTTCGACAAAGGCTGCGCCCCTATCTCCTGCTGCCTTGCCATGCCCTCCATTCGTATTGTGCCCACAAGGAGCGTGGTTGCAGCCACCGCTGTGATCGGAAACATCAATACGGCAAGTGACGCTGGCAAAGCGGGTGTCAGTGAGGCCAGCGCCGGAAAGGCAACAATCATCATCATAAGCAAAAACGCAATGCCAAAAGCCATCGTGCCAGATAATCGTGCCAAAGAGACAATCTCACGTTCTCGTTTTTTTATTTCTAAACGCAGGACATCTTGCGTGACGGCATCATTTGCAGGCTTCATTTTTCGCATCCTCTCACACTTTTAATTTAAGAATGAGACAAGGCGTGGAAGCTAAGGTTGCGTAAAGAAGGTGTTAAAGAGACGGCGTGATACCGAGCAGCCTTTCCATACGCTGTTGGAGAGTAGGATTGGCTTTTGGGACTTGCGGCTGCTTTGAGAATGTGGCAACAGGGGCTCTATCAAGCGCTGGTTTTTCTTCACTTGTTTTTACTTGAATACCTATTTGCGCTTCCAACTCACGAATCTCTTTTATTAAGGTATGTTGCTTGTAAGCGCTCAAGCCATATATCAGGCTTGCCAATAAGAGCGACCCGCCTATCACACCGATGACAATAGGGGGTATCCCCAAACACACGCCTGAGGCAACAGAAAATCCTACCATCGCTAAGGCGAAACCGAGGCCGGCCATTTTGGTAGACATCCCGTTTTTCGCTTGCGTGGCCGTTATACCGCTTGGGTCATCTGTTACGATGAGTAGCGTGCCCATACCCAAGAAGAAAGGGACTATTGTTGAAAGCCCGAGCATGACGCCATAAGCAGGCAGCGGGATAAAGGCTGGTATGGCTGCCAAGCTTGGGAAGGCGATAGCGACGCCTATGCTGATGAGGCATATACTGGCGGCAGCGAATACACGCAGGCGGTCAAGTCTGGTAAATTGCTGTTTCTTCTGTGCTATCCCTGATTTTATCCACTCGGAGTCGCGTCTGTTTACCGTCATATCTTGATCCCCTTTATTTTTCCTGCACTCGTTCCGTAGAGGGAGCGCACAGGGTTTAAAACTCAGTGTTTGAACTATATCGAATGGGCTTGAATAGGCAAAATCAACTACACGAAAGGCTTCATTTTTCGCGTCCTCGCATAACTTTTCATTTAAGAATGAGGCAAGGCGTAGAAGCCAAGGTTGCGTAAAGCAGGCGTTAAAGAGTCTGCTTGACAACATGGAAGAACGGCTTTTCTTCCTTATGCTGCTGGACAGTGGGATTGTCTGGGACTTGCTGCTGCGTTGAGAGTGTGACAACAGGAGCGCTATCAAGATCAAGCGTTGACTGTTCCTCAGTCGCTTCTGCTTGCATACCTGTTTTCTGTTGTTCCAAATCGCGAATCTCTTTTATCAAGATATATTGCCCATAAGTACTCAGGATAGAAGTTGCGGCGCTTAACAAGAAAAGCCCCCCTATCACACCGATGACAATAGGGGGTATACCTAAACACACACCTGCCGCAACAGAAAACCCCACGCCTCCCAGTGCAATCACGATGCCCCATTTTTTGGTAGACCAGAGCCGTTTTTCTAAGCGATCCTGTGTCTCGTTATCGATCAACGCTCCCTTCCGGCGCACACTTGAGCCCGTGACAGAGTCTAATTTCGAGTTTTGTTCTATCGTTTCTGCCGTCATCGCACCGCCACTGATCATGGCAAAGACGACCAGTGAAAGGGGAATCACTATTTCAAAGATTGCCGGAGGCATGAAGGTGGGCAGTGTTGCCATGAGTGGGAAGACGAGACAGCCTACCACACCCAGGATCGCAATGTTCAGGGTGATAAAGTGGGATAATGTTTCTAGTGTGGCAAGTTGTTGCTGCCGTTTTTCTATGTCTGCAACCAGATTATTTGTTTTTCGCATGATTTAGGCCCTCAAAAAGCGCCTTTATTCGCCCAGGGAGGCTGGCGCTTGAATGCTTAAACCTAGAAAAAACCATTCATCTTTGACTGCTGAGACGTTTTTGCTGTTTTTGCTACAGTGCGCAGCACTTTTTCTAGGTTAAAAATCATTGCTGAATAGAATACCACGTTTCTGATATGTGCTGTAGTAAGTTATACGAATTATGTTTGGCTGCAGCTGGAGAAAGAGGGATTGATGCTGCATGGGATGAGAGATGTGTTGTTGGCGTGGGTCAGCGCTTTGTAGGATGGGTTAGCGCGTTTTATCGCGTAACCCATCACAACAATCATAATCCGCCTTAAAAGAGCGGAAAAAGCAAAGCCTTAAGCAATCGCCTTTACTTTGGCGCTTAAACGGCTCTTATAACGCGCGGCTGCATTCTTGTGCAGGATGGTCTTGGCAATGCGATCGATAATGGAGCTGGCTTTGCGAAACTCTTCAGTCGCAACAGCCTTATCACCGGCAGCCACAGCCTTTAAAACCTTTTTAATCTGGGTACGCATCATTGAACGACGGCTTGCATTGGCCTGACGGTTCTTTTCTGATTGACGTGCACGCTTTTTCGCTGAAGCAATATTGGCCACAATCGACTCCAAAAAACTATTTAAACTTGGGATTTCCCCATTTACTGGGGAGGGGGCAGATGATGCCAAGCTGAGCCGCGCTTGTCAATGAGGCCAGCAAACATATCATCATAATGCCCGAACCAAATCGATTTTATTCTGTGTCATTTTGATTTTGGCCTGGATTCGTTTTTGCGAGATAGAAGGGACCTTCGACAATTTTAAAGCCATTTGGAATTGTGACAGGGCACCATAAAAATCACCTGAATAAAAACGGTATTCTGCTTCGGCTTCATGCATACGGGGGAAATCATTTTTTTGGCTAAAGGCTTTGGCCAACAATTGGTGCGCCGCGCCATCTTCAGGCGCTTTTCTTAAATAGCGCTGTATTAATGTCACAGCAGGAAAAACCTGTTTTCGTTGCAATAACAGTTCGGCTTTTGCCAGGGTGGCGGGGCGATAATAGCTGGGATTGGTGAGCAAGGTATCCAATAATTGATTGGCTTTATCGTACTGTTGTAACCCAGCCGAACATTCTACTTTCGCCATCGTAAAGAAAAGATCCGTATTTTCTACAGGTGAAAGGGTCTGGCAAGCCAAGGCATGATCGTCTTCTAAAATTGCCGCATACGCTTTGGCATACGTTTGCACGAGATCTTTATAAGGCGAGGGATGCTCATCTAAAAACGCAGTGGCCGCGCTGGCGCTTTTTTTACCGGTGGCTTGCTCAATCAAATTCAAATGGGTTTTTACTAATAAAAAGGATAAAGAGTTCTCGCGGGGCTTTTTAGGATAATGATCGGCGCGATTGGATGCATCGGCAATACGCGAGGCGCTCAAAGGGTGGGTGCTGAGTAATTCAGAAAGGCTTCTGCCCATTAAGCGTTCTTCACGTTGAAAATGTAAAAAAACATCAGGCATGGCATGCGGATCAAAGTTGGCTTGCACCAAGATTTGCATGCCAATACGATCGGCTTCAGCTTCGTTTTCACGGGTAAAATTAATACCGGTTTGTGAAGCACCCCCCAGGGTGGCAGAAAGGGCCCCGGCCCCGGCATTGGGATTTTGGGTGGCAATGGCCACGCTGGCGATGGCCCCAGCCAGGGCTGTTAAATTCATTAAGCCACTGAGTTCAGCCAGGCGCGCCAAATGATGTTGGGTCACGTGCGCCCATTCGTGCGCCAGTACCGCCGCCATTTCATCTTCATCATCTAAATTTTCGACAAGCCCCGTATGAATGCCGATAAAACCACCAGGTAACGCAAAAGCATTTAAGGTTCTGTCTTGCAAAACAAACCATTCTGGCAGTTCGGTATTGGGCATGTGCGTTAAGCGTTTTTGTAATTGTGCAATATAGTGCGTCACCAAGAGATCGTCTAATACGCCCCCCTGGTTTTTGATTTGGGCCACGATCAATTGCCCGATTTCGTATTCTTTTTTAGGCGAAAGATATAGACTGGATGTTTCTCCCAGTTGTGGCAAATCGTCTGCATGCAGGGGGGTGGCCAAGGCGAGCAAGACACAGCCCACTTTCGCCTTTTTAAATCGATTTATAAATTGGAATAATCGCATGTTACCCTTCGATGTTGAGTTAGATACTTCAGGCCTTTCATGCCCGATGCCCTTACTGAAAACCAAAAAAACATTAAATGAAATGCGTATGGGGCAAGTGCTGAAGATTATATCAACAGATACCAATGCCTTATATGATTTTCCTGCTTTTGCGCGTCAAACAGGGCAAGCCCTGCTTGACCAGCAGCAGATCCAAAATAAGTGCTACTTTTGGATTAGAAAGTTGAGCTAGGTCGTGTCCTCATTACTCCTATCTTGGGCGTAACGCCTTGATTTTCTGCGATTCGCTGCTCACATACTTCGTGTATGCGCCGCTGCGATTCTCGAAAATGCAATGCGTTATGTTTCGATATAGCGTAATGAGGACACGACCTAATGATTAAAGGATAGTCTTATGTACCGCGCTTTAAAACTTTGGCTGAACCGTTGTTTCTATGATGAAGAAGCCGCTATTTTGGCTTGGTTGCTGTTGTTAGGATCGCTCATCGTCATTGTACTGGGGCATATCTTGGCGCCGCTCTTGGCCAGCGTGGTATTCGCTTTTCTATTAGATTGGATGTCTCAGGGTTTAGAGCGTCAGGGTTTAAAGCGTAAATATGCGCTGACCGTGGTGTATGTGGGGTTCTTGGCCACGATTATCTTATCCTGCTTTGGTTTGGTTCCGATTTTATTGCAACAAACACAAAACTTTTTTCATGACTTGCCGAACTTGGCCAGCCGTGGGCAAGATGAATTAACCGTATTCCTGCAACGTTTCCCCGATTTATTTTCACAAGCCCAATTGGATGAAATCTCGTCAGGTATCGCCACGGGTTTAAAAGACTCTGCCAAATATTTGCTCTCTGCCTCTGTGAGCTGGCTGCCTGGTGTGGTAACGGGGATCCTGTATTTGATTTTGATTCCGATTATGGTGTTGCTGTTATTAAAAGATAAAAAAGAGTTACTCGATTGGTTTGTCGGCTATTTGCCGAAAACCCGCCCCTTGATGAATCGCGTGAGTAACGAAGTCAATGCGCAGTTGGGGAACTACATTCGCGGCAAATTTGTTGAATTTGTGGTCGTGACGCTTTTTACTTATCTGGGTTTTATTGTTTTTAACTTAAATTACGCGGCCCTTTTGGCCTTGGGCGTGGGTTTATCAGTATGGGTGCCTTTTATTGGCGGCTTGGCTTCCACAATCCCCGTTGTATTGGTGGCCTATTTGCAGTTTGGTCTCGGCGCCACATTCGGCTGGTCTATGTTGGTGTTTGCCGTGATTCAAATGTTAGATGGCAATCTTCTGGCCCCCCTTTTATTTGGCGAAGCGGTCAAAATTCACCCGGTTGCGATTTTAATTGCCGTGATTTTATTTGGGGGCTTGCTTGGTTTTTGGGGGATGTTTTTTGCCATTCCCTTGGCGGCTTTGGTAAAGGCCGTGTTGCTAAGCTGGCCGATGCATCCTACAGGGAAGCGGTAAGGGGAGATTCGACGGCCTCTCCCATAAAGCTTTGCGAATGGGAGAGGCGTCAAATCACCAATAAAGTTGAGCGCCACGCTATTTCGTAAGTTTCGGCGTCCCAACTTTATCCAAATACTTCTCTAACTCACCTAGTTTTTTATCTACTGCTTTGTCTGATTTATTTAGACCTGTAATACTTAATACAAGGTTTTTATGGCCCTCTTTTAATGCCGCTACGTCCATCGTATCAAGGGTGGGTTCGGTTAACTGCTCTGTAACCCAGACATCTTTTTTGTCACTTAACCTGTGGTCTTTATCAACAAAAGCATAATAAAAAGATTGAAAGAAACGCATCACGCGACGCGCAAATGTTCCTTTATGTTTTTGATAATCTAGTAAGGCCTCTTTCGCAGTATAAGCGTTTTCAGCTTCTGTTTTTTTCGTCTCAGGCTCTGGTGTAGAGGGTGCCACAGCTTTCTCTGGCGTAGAGGTAGCCTCAGGCTCCGGTGTAGAGGGTGCCACAGCTTTCTCTGGCGTAGAGGTAGCCTCAGGTTCTGGCATAGAGGTAGCCTCAGGTTCTGGCATAGAGGTAGCCTCAGGTTCTGGCATAGAGGTAGCCTCAGGTTCTGGCGTAGAGGTAGCCTCAGGTTCTGGCGTAGAGGCTGCCGCAGCTTTTTTAAGGATCTGAACAAATAAGCTTTCCTGGCCTTCTTTCAGCCTTGATTCGGCGATCGCAAGCGCGGTTTTTCTTGCTTTGCCTACCGCGTTAATATTTGCTCCGTTACCCAGCAACTTGTTCAGTTGCGCTTCGCCAATATCTTCAGCGCTTGCTGCTGCGTGCAACTTTGCCGTCGCTTCAATAATCTGAACAATTTTCTCCAATGCTTCTTTTTTATCAGTAAGCAGGTTGTCTTCTTCCAGACTTAATTTGGCGAGGTCAAGAGCGGTTTTTTCCGTGTTGTCCACTACGTCAATGTTTGCTCCGGCATCTAGCAACAAATTCAGTATGTCAACGTGCCCATTGCTGGCCGCCAAGTGCAACGCAGTTCGTTGGTTCCCAGTAGGGAGCTGCTCAAGTTCTGAAAGTGCATCGACACTTGTACCAGTTGCGGTAAGCGCTTCAATAAGGACTTTTACTATAACTTTATCACCGATAGCGGCAGCAGACGATAAATGATCGATCCGCTGTTGAGGCGTTGAGTTGTTGGCATACGAACGTAGTAAAAGTATTTCTGATAGTGTGAATTTTTCTTTTCTTGGCATGAACCGCTCTCATTTAGCGTTTTAAAAAAACAATCTGCTAACGCTACAAATCGTGCTATTGCAACGCAACATCAAGGTCGTTAACTGATGGTATCCTACAAGCTAGGCGGAAGTCTCAGGAATTCCCCGCTTTTAACCTGGCCAGCACTGCTTCCACGTGCCCATTCACCCTGACTTTACGCCATTCGTGTACCAGTATGCCTTCTGGGTTAATTAAAAAAGTACTGCGTTCAATGCCCATGCTTTTTTTGCCGTACATGTTTTTTTCTTTAATCACATCATACGCTTTGCAAACACTTTCATTTTCATCTGCCAGTAATTCAAAGGGGAAATCAAACTTGGCTTTAAAGTTTTGATGGCAGCGTATCGCATCACGAGAAACGCCTATCACGTGTGCCTGCAGTTTTTGGAAGGCTTTAAAATGTGCACTGAAATCATTGCCTTCTTGTGTGCAGCCTGGCGTGTTGTCTTTGGGGTAAAAATATAAAACCAACCAACTCCCTTTAAAGTCTTGCAAGGTCACGGTTTTGTCGGATGTGGCCATACCAGAAAAATGGGGCGCAGGGGCGCCAATAGTGGGGATCATGCTGATTCCTTATACGCGAAGGGGTTCTAGAATAGCATCTAAATTCTGTTCATCACAAAATAGCAGAAAGCGTTCACGCAATTGGCCAATATGACACGCGCTGGGCACCTCTAACACCATGGTTAAAGAAAACATGCGCGTGAAAGTGTGCTGATCTAAATATGTTTCGGCATCCATATTGGTCATATTGATCCCTTGCGCCGTAAAAAAAGACGCCGCGTGGTGAACAATGCCGGGCTTATCTTGAGCGAGAATTTGCACGGTATAGGATATGGCCTGACTGTCTTTAGGCCGTTCGTGTGTGCGGCGAACCATGGTGGTGAGCCCCAGGCGCTGTTCCAGGGTGGGGAGCGCGGCTTCCATCTTGGCAATGGCACTCCAGTTGCCGGCTAACAAAAAGTTGGCCGTGAACTCACTGCCCGCAATCATGGCGCGGGTGTCTAAAATGTTGCAGCCACACTGCAAACACGTTTCCGAAATATCTTCTAACATGCCTGGGTGATCATTCCCCAGCACGCTCAATACAAGATAGTTCGGTGCAACGCCATTGGTAGCCATAAAATGTTTCCCTTGAATACCTGCCTCTAGGTTCTGCCTCTAAAGTGCCCTCGTGGCGCTTAACTGCGCTAAAAATGGCTCAAAAATCCTCAGGCACTAAGTGTACATGCCTGTTTTTTCGCCATTTTTGCCTTGTTATCCACCACGATTGCCTCTTTAGGCTCACAACCTAAGCATCGGCAAAAACGGCCCGAATTGTAGCATTTTTGCCTTAAATCCCCAGGTAATTTAGCTTGTAAATCAACGGATCTCTTGGGTACCATGTTCGACTCACTGTGGCTGAAAATTAGATAATCACCATGAATCTAAAAGGATCGATCGTTGCCCTGATCACCCCGTTTTTGAAGAGTGTCGAAATCGATTTTGACGCCTTCCAAAATTTGATTGAATGGCATATTGCATCAGGGACGCAGGCCATTGTTGTCAATGGATCCACAGGCGAAGGCAATTTGCTTAGTGCAAAAGAACAACAAGCTTTATTTGAAGCAGCGGTTGCAACCGTTAAAAAACGTGTGCCTGTTATCGCCGGTACGGGCAGTGCCAGCACCACGCAAGTCATCGAAAATAATCAAGTGGCCAGAAAAGCTGGGGTTGATGCGCTGTTGGTGGCGACACCTTTTTATGTGAGGCCCACGCAAGAGGGCCTATACCAACATTATAAAAAAGTAGCGGTGTATGCTGATTTGCCCATTCTTGCCTACAATGTGCCAACACGGACGGGTGTGGATATGTTGCCCGCAACGGTTGCCAGATTGGCACAAATTAAAAATATTATTGGTTATAAAGAAGCTGTGCCACAATTGCGGCGCTTACAACAATTACAAGCACGTTTACCGAAAGATTTTTTAATTTTTTCAGGGGATGATTCGGTGGCATGTGAGTGGATGTTACAGGGTGCAGCGGGTATCATTTCTGTGGTGGCCAATATCGCCCCTGAACAGGTGAGCCAGATGAGTCATGCGGCCTTGGCACACAACGAAAAGGCCAAAACATTAGACGAGGCTTTAAAGCCTTTGTACCAATTAGCGGGACTTGAACCGAATCCGATCCCTACCAAATTTGCGTTATGGAAAATGCAGAAAATACACAATGTGTTGCGTTTACCATTGACCCCATTGGCTCAGGATTATCACAGTAAAGCAGAGCTTGCTTTGCAAAAGGCAGGGATAGTGTCATGAAAAAGATTTTTTTAATAATGAATGGGTTTTTCGTGTTAACAGGATGCATGGTTATGGGGAGTGATGAAAGTTGGATTCACGATCACAGCCATGATTATCGTAGCGCACAAGAGCATGAAAAATTGCATGTTCCCAATAATCGGGCCGTCAAAAGTGAGACGCAGGACTATGCCATCCCAGCTGTGTCACCCAATGTCGAAAAAAAATATATCGATGATCCGGTTCCACCTGGCATGGATTTGAAGTGAGGCGATGAATGAAACCGCAACAATTATTGTATAAAGGCAAAGCCAAAAGTTTATATGCCGTGGCCGATCCGAACTTGGTGTGGGTGGAATTTCGCGATGACACCAGTGCCTTCGATGGCGAAAGAATCGAAGCGCTCGCCAGAAAAGGGATGACGAATAATTATATCAATGCGCATATCATGCAAGTGTTAACCAAGGCAGGGGTGCCAACGCATTTTGAACAATTGATTCAACCCCAAGTTTCTATTTGTAAAAAGCTAGATATGATTCCCATCGAATGTGTGGTGCGCAATATGGCCGCAGGCAGTATCTGCCGCCGTTTAGGGATAGAAGAAGGGACGCCACTGGAGCCGCCCACATTCGAACTGTTTTTAAAAAATGATGCCCTTCACGATCCGATGATTAATGAGTATCATGTGCGCTCATTTGGATGGGCCAGCGAATCTGATATGGCCCGAATGAAAGAGCTCACCTTCAGGGCCAACGCTATCTTAAAGAAAGTGTTTGAAGATGCGGGCATGATTTTAGTGGATTACAAATTAGAATTTGGCCGGTATGATGGCGAAATTGTATTAGGTGATGAATTCACGCCAGATGGTTGCCGAGTGTGGGATACCATCACAAAAGAAAAATTAGACAAAGATCGTTTTCGCCGAAATCTCGGCAATGTGGTTGAATCTTACGAAGAGATCGCAAAACGATTAGGGGTTCAGATTCCCGCGCAAGCATGAAAAAGCGGCTGACTTTTTGTAGGGTGGGTAAGCGTTTTCACGTAATTCACCATCACAGCTCCCCGGAGGGATACTCGAAGCGGTCATAAGGTCCCCGACGGAAAGCGGAAGCGGGGCCTGATAGGCGAGAAGAACAGGTTAGATTTTGAGGTGGGTAAGCGTCTTCACGTAATTCACCATCACAGCTCCCCGGAGGGATACTCGAAGCGGTCATAACGGCACCGACTCGAAATCGGTTGGGTGCGAAAGCGCCACGTGGGTTCGAATCCCACTCCCTCCGCCATATATATGTTCAGTCTTGTAGGATGGGTTAGCACGTACTCGTGCGTAACCCATGCTGTCATGATGATGGGTAATGCACGAGTACGTGCTTATCAATCCTACGGGAAATCCGAGCTTAAGCTGACGCCATTGCGTAAGCACCGACAAACATACATAAAAATATTTTGAATATTTGTACTAATTCAAATTTTATCTGACGAACACCCATTGCCAAATCGCTAACTTCAGGTCATGTTTGAATGAGTACACTCGATTTAAGCCAAATTCCAAAACACAGTCATCAAGCCATTATTCGGCATCAATGTGCCAGACATTCTCCAGAACTGGGCCAGTGCACGGATCTCTAGCCTTAGCCAAGTTTACCCAAAATCGTTACTAACGAATAATTAAGTAACGATTTTGGAATAAAACATTACTTATGTATTCTCTTGGTAACGATATTTTAAAATTTCGTTCTCTCAGTGGATTCGGAGTAACGTATGGCGCGATCTGGCGCATTTAACTTAATGAAAAACAAAATGGATATTTTCAATAATCGCTATACATTATTTTGCATTGTTGCGATTTTAATGAAGCAGTTAATCGTGGCGAGCTCAACTTTTTGGATTGCTAATTTGGCAAGTGCAGTTGCAGCTGGCCAACCTTTTATGCGCTATTTAGTATTCTTTATTGCATCGCTCATTGTTATCTATGTCCCTGAAATTCTTTCCCGGATTTTTCTTGAGAAAGCGCAATATGTTTCGATATTAGAGCAAAATGAAAAATTTATTGCACATCATCAAGGGAATCTTGCTCTTATTTATGACAAAACAATAGAGCGAGTTTATAAGCCTTGGTTCACGCACGAAACAAACCATATCATTCAAGAAGCCTTTTCAGTGAATTATGAAATTCTTTCAACTTTGTTAAATGTTTCATTTAATATTTTTGCACTAGGAATGGTTATTCACCATGATATTTTCTTCTTTTATGGAATAGCCTTTATATTTCTATTGCTAGGGTATAAATTTTCAAGAAAGAAAATTGGTTTAGCAGGTAAGCAATTTCAAATCAGTAGGAACCATTATAATCATTGCTTGATACAGGGATGGGATAATCTTGCTTCTGGAAATTCGATTAATAAAAAATTATGGAAAACTCGGTTTTTTCTGGATTTGGAAAACTTAAAATGGGCTGCAATTAAACAACGATGGCTGACAAGTGGGTATTCAAGTGTCGTCATGCTGGCTGGGTTAATCCCAATACTGCTAGGTTTGGCATTCATTTTGAGAGATGCGAAAACTTCAGTTGTGTTGGCAGCTGCAATTGTTGCAACCTTGCCGCGTCAAATTCAAATTATTCAATTTTCACATGAATTGCTCAGTATGTTATTTGATTATGAAGCAGTGCGTGCACGCATCAAGCAGTATATCAAAATGCAATCTTCCCCCATTGAGGCAAATGAAATATTAAAAAAGCGGATCAAAATTCAAAAAATCCAAATTAATGGTAAATCATTTCATTCTATAGATGAGGCTTTGCAGTTTATGCACCGGTCAAAAACTGAAAGACTGACTATTCGTGGTGAAAATGGTGCAGGGAAATCTTCATTGCTTGCCTTATTGAAGATTCAAGAGGGGGCAGCTGCGCTGATATTACCAGCCAAAACAAGCTTGTTGTTTGATGAAAACGAAAGCCAAGAGCAAGGCTGGTCTTCTGGGGAGTATATTAAAAATGCATTTTCAGCAATTGAAAGAGAATCAACTTTAGCGTTTATTTTACTAGATGAATGGGACGCTAATTTGGATTCCCAAAACCTGAGGGACTTATCTAAATTAATTGATATTTGGGCAACAAAAAAAGTAATTGTTGAAATCCGGCACTAAATGCCATGATGGAAGGTAAAACACCAAACCTTTAAGCGTGGTAACTTGATTTAGTCTTGTAGGATGGGTTAGCACGTACTCGTGCGTAACCCATGCTGTCATGATGATGGGTTACGCAAAGCCTTACCCATCCTACGAAGACTAATCCCCCTGTCGCTCATGCCGATAAACAGCAAGCGATCATGCTTGAACACCTGCGTGTATTCGCTGCTGGCAGTATACTCTTCATCAGCCTGGGAATCGCTCTGTCTTTCCCAGTTTTGGCAATAATGGTTTCGCGTCTGTTTATAAAAAGGAAAAAAGCATGCCTACCCCTCCTGTTATCGGTCAAGCGGCACCTGATTTTTCTGGCTTATCTAGCAAGGGAGAGGTCTTATCTTTATCTGATTTTAAAGGCCAATACTTGATTTTATATTTTTATCCAAAAGATAAAACCCCGGGTTGCACGCAGGAAGGCATTGATTTTACAACGCATTATGCGGCGTTTAAAAAACAGCATGCTGCCATATTGGGGGTGTCACGTGATTCGATTCATTGTCATCAATCCTTTCGATCCAAATATGATTTTCCATTTGAATTATTGGCTGATGAAAATGGAGAAATTTGTCATGCGTACGATGTAAAAAAGCATAAAATTTTATATGGCAAAATCAATTTAGGGCTTGAGCGCAGCACCTTCTTAATTGATTCAGAAGGTAAATTAGTCTACGCATGGCGTAAAGTACGTGTTCGCGGACATGTGGAGGCGGTATTGGCGAAGATTAAAGAATTGCAAGCGTAGATTTGATACAAAACATCAGGGTTCAATATGACACGAAAATTATTTCAATTAACAGTCTGTTTATCTGTACTATCTTATTCAGTCTGCATTTTTGCGAGTACAAATATGACATCCGATAACATTCAGAAAAAATTAGAAAACAAGCACCTTAGTTTGCCTGCAGTCGTGGCGCCCATTGCAAATTATGTACCCTATGTTGTATCTGGAAACATGGTTTACATTTCAGGGCAATTGCCAATAGAAAATGCTAAGGTGAAATTTGTCGGAAAAGTGGGGCACGATTTCAGCACAGAACAAGGTCGTGAGGCCGCAAAATTATGCGTTTTAAATATTCTGGCGCAATTGCAAGCGGCCATTGGCGATTTGAATAAAGTAAAACGTGTTGTCAAAATAACAGGATTTGTGAACGCTGCGGCTGATTATATCGAGCAACCTAAAGTGATGAATGGCGCGTCTGATCTTTTGGTGGAGCTTTTTGGAGAGCAGGGAAAACATGCCCGCTCAGCAGTAGGGGTACAATCTTTGCCCCTGAACGCAGCGGTCGAAGTCGAGGCTATCTTTGAAATAAATGAGGCCTTATAGGATGCTAAAGCTTGCGTAACCCATCATGATATCGATTTATTGATAAAAGTTGCTTTTTATATCGCACCCTAACCATTGATCCAAATCGCATGCGAAATATGTACGATAACCTATCCTCATTTATGACGACGGCGTATCCGAAAAGGCAGAAACACATTCGAAGACTAGTCCAAAATATAAATGAAATTGACGCTTGTGTTTTGAATGCATCAATGTAGTAAATAGGCATGGAATTTAAATCTGGCACTCTAATAAAGATTGTAGACATGATCTGTGGAAATCCTAGTCCCAAAAATGATCCCGTCTTTTTTCTTTATCGAAAAAGCAGTATGTTCACTAAGTCTTTTGCAGAGTGCGATACAGATTGACGATGGGAGACTTATTCAACAAAGCTCACCTGTTGATAGAGCGCGAGTAATGCGTGTATCCCACCCCAATAAAAGTTATTCATTCAACTTTATTCTGATAGAGTCTTCATCCATCTCATCCCTGAACGCGGATCAGTCACGTGGCAGATAAAGTAGAGAAAATGGTTTACGTACTCCGAACTTTAGCAGCGTATAGAAGGCAAGCGTTAAAAGAGGCCGCCTCTTGCGGCTGTCCTGACAGTGCTGGGTTTCGTTCTCACAGCGCTGTTTGCTGGTAGCTTTTTTCTTGCTGGCCTAGACTCCATGCAAAGAGCGCTCAATGTGCACAAATGGTGCTCTCCAGATTTTGTAGAAAAAGTCCCTGAATCCCGTGCCTTAGGCGATAGGGAACGGCGTATTTTTGGGCAATGGCAATGGGTGAAGTGTTAGACGAACACTCACCTGACTTTATTAAGCTAGACAATCCTGATGTTGCCGCAGATGCGCAGTCATCTGATTTTATCTTCGATAGTAAACTGCCTGTGTCATTTACAGAAAAAGTGAGAAATCTTTTTAGATCATCAATGCCTGCAACAGTGGAATCGGTTCAATTGAAAAGATTAAGTTGTGGTTAATCGTGCGCCAAGCTGCTCTCCCAACATGAGGTCGCCTCAAGCACAAATTATATTCCCGTCTCACCCCCATCCTACGAAAGAGGCAAGTCACGTTTGACAACACCGAGGCTACGCTCCCGATTCCAGCCTCTGCAGCTCAGGATGACTGATGTCCCGATAGTTTTGCATTGCTTTTTTGGATAACTTAAAATATGAGCCTCTGGGCTTGCAAGCGATGATGGCAACGAAACGAGGATTGCACACGCATGAGCATTTTTTATGATTCCAGATCGGCTAATAAAGACTTGGGCATGCATTGTCACGAGTTCCAAGCACTTTTAACCCGCGCGTTAGAAAGACGGTGTGTGTCGGGTGATAACCGAGAAAGGCTGCATGTGGGTGGTAAAGCACTGGCAGTGTATAGCGTCAGGACAAGTAAAGCAGGGCGATTTATTTTTGTTGAAGGCACCTTACCTAACGGGGAACCTTGTATTGATGTTTTAGACTATCTGCCCAATCACGAATATGGAAAATGTAAATATCTCAACAACCCAGCAGTACTCAAAGCCTTATTACAGGCCTTGGGAGAAAGGGAAGATGTAAATTTAAACGAGGGATTTACATTTGAAGCAGCATCAGAGGAAGCATTACCTGAAGGATCCGCTTCTGATAATCCGCCAAAAGCTACTAGCCGGTTAATCAAACCTTTTCATCGCTCCACTCAGAGAGAATTTGTTCATTTAACCCCCGATCAAGACGACATTTTAAATACCCCATTGGCACCCGGTGATGGGGTATTGATTGAGGGCTCACCTGGTGCTGGTAAAACGCTTCTCGCTTTTTTAGAAGCGATAAAGCTAATTGAAGAAAATGAAGATGGCCAAGTGGTTTATGTGGCGCAATCTCTTCATTTGGCAGAAGAAATGAAGAAAGGCTGGGCAGCGCATCTGGAAGAAATCGGGCATCCCGAATATAAAGATCGATTTGTCGTTTTATCAGAAGAAAATTTATTCCCGGAAGTGCAGAATTTAGTTTCTGGAGATGAAAAACAAGAAAGTCATAGCCGA
>Ga0302307_10000056_pt1 | contig 119853 bp, 102 predicted proteins | sample III_Palsa_E3_2_FD_200530 | JGI IMG/M metagenome (GOLD analysis project Ga0302307, IMG submission 200530) | Peat permafrost microbial communities from Stordalen Mire near Abisko, Sweden - III_Palsa_E3_2 | ecosystem: Environmental > Terrestrial > Soil > Palsa > Peat permafrost | place: Sweden... | reverse complement strand
ATTTAAGCCCGAAGCATAGCAAAGTCAGAGGACCGTATCCCTAAATAGGTCTGCAAACCTAGGATTGAAGCTGGATCACCTCTGACTTGCGATATCTTTAAATATAAAACAAACCTAATGGATTGAAACGGATACCGGCCAATGTCGTTAAGTTAAGAGAAATTCATATAGCTCTTTTATAGTTAGTCAAGGTTTTATATTTCCCGGATCGTCGTTTGAGTTTTCTTATTCGGGGCTCTTTTCTATTTGGTCTGATAGGTTGAATATAGCATGAGAACAGATTTTGAAGCTCGATCAATATATTTTGAGGGTCTTTAGAAAGGAATATATCAATGATCCTGTTTTTCATTAGCCCGATAGCTATATTCCTGTTGATTTGATAAGCGTATTTACATTTAGAAGTCCGTTCATTGACCAATTGTTGCGATGGTTTGCTTATAATCTCTTGTAAATTGGATAGAAAGACAGTCACATGGAAGTCTTGCAATATCGTTTCAACTTTTTGTCCGCTGAAGGCTTCCAACTGCAGCTGATTTTTGAAAGTGCTAAACTTAGTTCCGATTCCCCAACGCATAAAGTAAAGCGCTTTAAACTCATCGTAAGGATATTTCTGTTGATCAAACAGATTAGTAGCCAGTACTTCAATAGTTCCGTCGTCCAATACAACCCGGATCAACCTTACTTCAATTGTTGCCCCGGCTTTTACCATAAAGCCCTGTTCTTTAAGATTTCGGCGGGTAGCTTTATCGGCCTTAAACATGCTTACTAACTCATTTAATCCACTTTTAACAAAAGCAATTACCTCTAAACTAAATCCTACAGGGCAACGCATTAAAAATGGCTGTGGTTGCTCCTTGTTCTGATGATGGAAGATGCTTGTGAAACCAGGGTAGGCGCGGTCATAAATCAGCAGCATGTCAGGATCGTAAGAGGGTATCCAATTCAATGCGATTTTTTGTTCAGATCGATCAATGGGATACATATCGGCCTTTATCGTGATTTTATTCAGAACATCAAACGCGCATAGAATGCGGCTTAAAGTTACCGTTCCCCGTTGATTTCCATGTGTGCCGAAATGGTCATTTACTTCTTTGTTATCAATCAGATAAGAAGTAGAGCCGTCGATAGCTATTACCCGCAATCCGTTCCATCGGCGAATCTCATCTTTGTAATGTGTATAGAAACTGTCAACCAATATTGCATTTAAACAATTGAAGAAGAAGCTGTTTATCTTTAAACGCTGCTGACTAAATGCTGATTTACTTGCTTTTAAATCGTCTTCACCTATCCAATTAAAGAATTCGCATATCTCTAACTCATAACTCTTTTTGAAGAAATTAAGCAGCATGCATATCACTGTTTCAAAATGTAGCTTCCTTCTTCTGGTAAAGTCTTTGGGCGATGTTGTAAACACCTTTTTTAACTCACTTTCTTGAGAAGAAAGCGCAATAAAGTTCCTTAAATCTGAAATGATTTCTAAGTTTGCTGACATACCACAGTTTTTTGATTCGTAACCATAAAGAACCGGAATAAATTCCGGTTCTGAACTGTGGTATTTTCTTAACTTAACGACATTGGGATACCGGCCTCTTGCGCCTAAGGCCTCGCGCAGTATGAGTGTAAAACCTGGGCCGCAGGCAACGCCAAAAGTTTACCCCCTCCGCCCCTTTGTCGACACCTCCACTAAATTTAGGAGGAGGCCGGGTAGAGGTTATAAGGCCGAGTGAGGTTAAACAAGTTTTAATTCACATTTATATTACTTAATTTTGCAATCAAATAATCAAAAACAATATGTCATCAGTAGAGACAGCATACACCAAGTACAAGGTAAAAGACCTTTCGTTAGCAGAATGGGGCCGCAAAGAAATTGAATTAGCCGAAGCAGAAATGCCGGGTTTAATGGCTTTACGCAAAGAGTACGGACCATCAAAAGCATTAAAAGGCGCGCGTATTGCAGGTTGCCTGCATATGACTATCCAAACTGCTGTTTTGATAGAAACTTTGATTGAATTGGGTGCAGAAGTTACCTGGTCGTCATGTAATATATTTTCAACCCAGGACCACGCCGCTGCTGCTATTGCTGCTGCCGGAACTTCTGTTTATGCCTGGAAAGGTTTAAATGAGCAGGAATTTGACTGGTGTATTGAGCAAACTTTATTCTTTGGTGAAGACCGCAAGCCATTAAACATGATTTTGGATGATGGTGGCGATTTAACCAATATGGTGTTAGACCGTTACCCTGAATTAATCAGCGGTATTAAAGGATTATCTGAAGAAACTACTACAGGTGTGCACCGTTTATATGAGCGTGTTAAGGCAGGTACATTACCAATGCCGGCTATTAACGTGAATGATTCGGTTACCAAATCGAAATTTGACAATAAATACGGTTGTCGTGAATCGTTGGTTGACGCGATCCGTCGTGCTACTGACGTGATGATGGCCGGTAAAGTAGCTGTTGTTTGCGGTTATGGCGATGTGGGCAAAGGCTCGGCAGATTCATTACGCAACGCGGGTGTACGTGTTATTGTTACTGAAATTGACCCGATCTGCGCTTTACAGGCAGCTATGGAAGGTTTCGAGGTTAAGAAATTAGATACCGCTATAGCCGAGGCTGATATTGTAGTTACCGCTACTGGTAATATGAACATCGTTCGCGAGAAACATTTCCGCGCGCTGAAAGACAAAGCGATTGTTTGTAACATCGGCCACTTTGATAACGAGATTGACATGGCCTGGTTAAACAGCGCTTATGGCAATACCAAAATTGAAATTAAACCACAGGTTGATAAATATACCATTGACGGCAGCGACGTTATCGTACTTGCTGAAGGTCGTTTAGTTAACTTAGGTTGTGCGACTGGCCACCCTAGCTTTGTGATGAGTAACTCGTTCACCAACCAAACTTTGGCACAGCTTGAGCTTTGGAACAATGGCGATAAATACGAAAACAAAGTATACACCCTGCCTAAACACCTTGACGAAAAGGTTGCCCGCTTACACCTTGAAAAAATTGGTGTTGAACTGGAAGTATTAGATCAAAACCAGGCTGATTACATCGGCGTTACGGTTGAAGGTCCGTTTAAACCGGAGTACTACAGGTACTAGATTCAAGAAGTAAGAATCAAGATTCAAGAGGGCATAGTTTTAGGACTGTGCCCTTTTTTGTGGCGTGCTGTTTCATGGTATAAGTGAAACAGGTGGTACATTTGGTACACTTTTAGCCCCGAAAACGCCCGAAATAGGGCTAAAAAGGCGGTTATTAGATTGGTTTTTGAGTGCTTTTTAGGTGAAAAATGGCTGATTTTGGGTTAAAAACGCTTGAAAAATGATGGATTTTGCTCGTTTTTTGGTGTTTTTTGATGAGAAATTGAGGGTTTTTTGTGGGATGTAGTACAGTTTGATACACGATTCCATGTGGCATGGATTCAAGAGAGATTACCCCCCACTGGCTTCAGTTTATAACTGAAGCCCTCAGATAAAAGAAAGTTTGTAACTTTCGCCTAACTAAACCATATCAATTCTAACATGCCTTCCAAATACCGCATAAATGATAGTCAGGAAATATATTTTATAACTTTTGCCGTGGTTGAATGGGTTGATGCTTTGTCCCGACCGTACTATAAAGATCTGATCATAGAATCTTTAAAATATTGTCAGGAAAGCAAGGGCCTAATAATTTATGCTTATGTTATCATGAATAACCATATTCACCTGATAGCTTCGGCTAAAGAAAACTATAATTTATCAGACATCCTTCGCGATTTAAAGAAGTTTACCAGTAAAAAATTAATAGCCACAATCGAAGAAAACATACAGGAAAGCCGTAAACGTTGGATGCTTTGGTTATTTCGATCAAATGGTGAAAGAAACAATAATAACAAAAATTATCAGTTTTGGCAGCAGGATAATCATCCGGTTTGTTTAGATACCAATGACAAAACAGACCAACGTTTAAACTATTTACACAATAACCCGGTTGTTGAGGGCATAGTGGAAGAGCCGGAACATTACGTTTATAGTAGCGCAAAAGATTATGCAGGCATAAAGGGCTTTCTGGATATAGAGTTATTGTATTAGACAGTTACAAACTGTCATCATCCAGGGTTTCAGTCACAGACTGAAACCAGTATTGGTTTCACCGTACCACTTCAATATTTTTTCAAAAATTTATTATTTTTAGTAACCAATAACTAAAACCAATCAAAATGAGAAAGTTAATCTTCGCGATCAACGTGAGTTTAGATGGCTGCTGCGATCATACCAAATTTTTTCCCAATGAAGATACGATGGCGTATTTTATCCAGCTGGTGCGGGATACCGGTACCTTCGTTTACGGGCGTAAAACTTATGAATTGATGGTTCCTTATTGGCCCGATGTTGCGAAAAACCCTGAAGGGGATAGAGAAGTAGATGTAGAGTATGCCCATGCATTTAACGCTGTCGACAAAATCGTTGTTTTCTCACGATCATTAACCAGTGTTGAAGACGAAAAAACAAGAATCGTTCGTGCAAACCTTCAAGATGAAGTGCTTTCCCGTCTCCGCAGGGTCTCTCGGAGAGGACCCTGCGCATTCCAAGGAGGAAGATAGGGTAAATATGCGACAGGATTTTAAAATCGATTTCCCTGTGTACAAGAGCGATCAACGGATAAGATTTATCGTTAATTGCTAACTTCGTTGCTTAAATTAAATTGGAATGGATAATCAATTGCGCTCATTTCTCAAAAATTTTACCGGACTTCCGGATGAAACAATCGGTGAGATTATTCCCAAATTCAGGTTTATCGCTACAAAACGAAATCAAATACTGGAAGAAGCAGGCGTGACTTGCAAAAAGTTGTATTTTATTAAATCCGGTTGTTTGCGCTTATACGAGATTGATAAAAAAGGAAAAGATATTACGGCTTATTTTTCCTTTGAAAACAGTATGATAACCGCTTTGCCCAGCCTTATAACACAAAAGCCTTCGCGGGATTACCTGGTTTCACTTGAACCTTCTGAATTGATGGTTATTAACCGGGAACATTTTTTTGAAGCCGTTGAAAAATACCCGGCGTTCAGACTGTTTTACAATAAGATTGTTGAGTTTGCTTTTATTCATTCACAAATGCGTATTTATAGCTTTTTGGGAATGGAGGGTATAGATAAGCTTAAATGGGTAATTGAACACGAGCCCCAATTGCTGAACAGGATTTCAAGCAAGGCAGTAGCATCTTATCTGGGGATGACCAACTCCACGCTTAGCAAATTAAGAGCTAAAATGTAAATGGTTGTCATATGACAACGCCATTCAATCCTATGCATACGATCTTTGGCTCATTGTAAACAATTAATTTATAACAATGAGCAATCCAATAAAAAAGGTGTTTGTGTACACCGAATTGCAGGTAGCGATACCTTTTGAACATGTTCCCTGGAAAGATGTAAACCCAATTCTATTACAGGTGAAAGGCCTGATACGCAAGACTTGGCTGAGTGGTATAGGCTCAAATTCTGTAGGTGGTTTATATGAATTCGATTCTCTGGAAAATGCGCAATATTTTGCATGGGAAATATTTCCGCATGAAGCTAAAAATATGGGCGCTAGTTTTATCACTAAGCTTTTTGATGGGGACATAACTGAAGAAGCAAGCCGGGACATGCATTCACCTCACTACAATTAAATTTTTACCAGGCAACGGGAATAGCTCCGTTGCCTCTCAATAGCGCAAGTCTTCTGAATTGGGTTTCGCTGGGCTGACTTGTGCTTGCTAAAAAACAGATTCAGCCTTTGCTCGGTGTTTTCACCGCACCATCCAATTTCTCAAACTATTCTCAAAATTTATTGTTTTTAAGAAACTAAAACCAATCAAATGAGAAAGTTAGTCTTCGCGATCAACATGAGCTTAGATGGCTGCTGCGATCATACCAAATTTTTACCCAGTGAAGATACGATGGATTATTTTATCCAGCTGGTGCGGGATACCGGTACATTCCTTTACGGGCGCAAAACTTATGAATTGATGGTTCCTTATTGGCCTGACGTGGCAAAAAACCCTGAAGGGGATAGAGACGTAGATGTAGAATATGCCCACGCATTTAATGCCGTCGAAAAAATTGTTGTTTTCTCAAAATCATTGGATGGCCCAGTAGACGAAAAAACAAGAATCGTTCGTACAAACCTGCACGACGAAGTGCTTAAATTAAAACAAGAACCAGGCAAAAATATTTTAATCGGCGGCATAGACCTTGCTTCACAACTTGCAGCGCTCGGCCTGATAGATGAATATCGTATTGTGGTTCACCCGCTAATTGTAGGGGGTGGCAGGCGGTTGTTTGAAGGCATCAACCTGCAAGATAAATTACACTTAAAACTTATTGAGTCGAAGGTTTTTAAGTCAGGGACTGTTGCGTTTCGGTACTTGAAACAATGAGAAACTCTTTAACTAAAGCACAATCCCACCGTTAACCGCAAAAATCGGCATCGGCTGGTTCGGCAGCTACACCAGAAGTGGAAGCACAACAAAACGTAGAAGCAGGCGCAGCCGAGAGTTTTCTTTGTTACTTTCTTTTGACGGCCAAAAGAAAGTAAAACTTAGCGTTAGCGATACCGAAGAAAAGTAACCGATAGCCTTGTACAGTTTGGGATTGCCACCCTATCGCCCGCAATGACGCGTGGTGAAGAAGAGTAACGCATTCAACCTCCTGGTTAATACTCTCACCGCACCATTTCCATCTTATTGCTTCATATTGAAACATTAATTTCAAACAAATTTGCACATCTATAAAAATAAGCAGACATTGGCATAATACAATTATTAAACCCAGCCAAACGGCAAAAACTATTATGACTAAAACTGCAACTCTCCCATCAAAAAATCATTACGAAATTCTGGATGGTCTGCGTGGGGTGGCCGCTATTATTGTGGTTTCTTTCCATGTGCTTGAAGCCTATGCAAACGATAACCGTTTTAAGCAGCTCCTTAATCATGGTTATTTGGCGGTTGATTTCTTTTTCCTGTTATCGGGTTTCGTGGTAGCCTATGCTTATGACGACCGCTGGGGTAAAATGACGCAATGGGACTTTTACAAACGCCGCCTCATCCGTTTGCAGCCTATGGTTATTATGGGTTCCATCATCGGCGCGGCATTGTTCTATTTTCAGGGTGGCGCTGTGTTCCCGCTGATCAACAGCACGCCTGTATGGCAAATGCTGCTGGTAATGGTGGTCGGTTTTACGTTGATCCCGTTGCCAATATCCATGGACATTCGTGGCTGGCAAGAAATGCACCCGCTTAACGGCCCGGCCTGGTCGCTGTTTTTTGAATATATCGCCAACATATTGTACGCGCTGTTTATCCGCAGGTTCTCTAAAACGGTGCTTGCTATATTCGTGTTTCTATCGGCTTGTTTGTTGATACACTACACCGTTTGGGGCCCGCAGGGCGATGTGATAGGCGGCTGGTCAATCAATAAAATGCAGCTAAATATAGGTTTTACCCGTTTGCTTTATCCATTTTTCGCCGGGGTACTGTTATGCCGCGTAGGCAAGCTGATCAACGTTAAATGGGCTTTTGGTGTATGTAGTTTACTTTTAGTTGTGATTCTTTGCCTGCCGAGGGTCGGCGATGAATCGCATTTATGGATGAATGGTTTGTATGAATCCATTAGCATCATTATCCTTTTCCCTTTAATTGTTGCCATGGGCGCGGGCAGTACTATAAAAAACAAAAGCGCTATTAAGCTTTGCAAATTTATGGGTGATATTTCTTACCCCATCTATATAACACATTACCCGTTAATTTATTGGTACACCGCCTGGGTTGTCCAAGACAAGATACCAATGGCTAAAGGTATGCTGGTAGGTTTGGGACTTTTGATAACCGCCGTAGCTATAGCTTATGCCTGCCTTAAGTTATATGACGAGCCGGTTCGTGCTTGGTTACAGAAGCGCTTTATGAGTAAACGGGCATAATATCCGCAGGGCCCTCTGCGAGAGACCCTGCGGAAGCTAAAATTCTCCACCATGTCATTGCGAGCGGGATTGTGCGAAGAGCCTGCGCGGCGAAGCAAACTCGTCGCGTTCATTTGCTTACGACGAGTTTGCTTCGTCGTTCCTCCTCGCAATGACAAGTAGTTAAGTAAAAAGCACAATCCCTCCGTTAACCTACAAAACCGGCATCGTCTGGTTCGGCAACCACACCAGAAGTAACAGCATTAACACTAAAAGAAGCAGGCGCAGCCGGGAGTTTTCTTTGGTTACTTTCTTTTGCGGAAAAAGAACGGCGGAGCCCTCTTGAGATCCTTTGAAAACAAACAACCGAAAAAAGTGACGCCTTAGCGGCCAGCGATACCAGAGAAAGCAAATCGTATTGCTCTTCACAGTTTGGGATTGCCACGCTATCGCTCGCAATGACGCGCGGAGGGAATATTCAATTTATGGTTTCTTAAACACCTCACGCTCCCCGGGCTTATACGTTTTAATAAATTCCGTATAGCTGTCTTTTATGTAGATGAGCAGTTCATAGTCTGTCATTTGTTTTAGGCGGGTGATGGTTGGGCGGTAGCTATCCATAAAATCCTGGAGTGAGTCGCCCTGCATATGGGTGATTACTTCCACTTTTGATTTGGAGAATTTATGGTCGACGTAATTGGATTCTTCATCATCCTGCAATTGTTTTTGCAGTTTGGCGGATGGGGTTTTGTTCCTGCCGAAAAGGCTTACGATAGATAAAAGATTCAGTCCGCCAATGCTTGAATCATCATTATAGGCGCTACCATGGTCATCGGTGGTATATCGGGGTAAATTATTCTTCAAATAATCCTTTAAAGCGGGCTTTTGATAGTTGAATGTTCCCGCGAATTCTTTACGCAGGTTTAAGGAGTCGGTTTTATAATTTCGGGTACGAACGTTTACATCCTGTAACTGTATTAAAACAGGTTCAACATAAATGGTATCGGCATGAACATTATAAACGGTATAAGTATTAGGCACATAACCTACGCACGTTACCCTAATGGTATCGCCAAAAGGAATATTATATAAACTGAATTTACCCTCGATAGAGGTGGAAGTCACAAATTGACCGGTACGGATAGTAGCAAACTCAACAGGCTTGCGCGACAGCTTATCCAACACCACGCCGTTTAGTTGCTGCGCGAATGCCGCAGTTGAGATTAACAGTAAAAGAGAAATAGTAAGGAGTAAGTTTTTTATCACAACGTTGTTTGTTGGTTAAACAAAGGACCAGCTTATAATGTTTATTAGCAAAAATTTAACATAAGTTAACACTAGAATCAAGAGCCAGGAATCAAGATACAAATTGCATTTTAATACTTTGCTTCAATTCCCTCCCTGGGGAGGGGTGTGGTTGGATGTGCGGTGGCAGGGAGGGGTCTATATGTCAACCAATCTGTTACCCTTCCCCGCCCCGGGGCGGGAATCGCACAGGGCCAATGCGTTTTTTGATTTTTCCCCAGCCGCAATCACAACAAAATATATGAATCTTTGATCATCCCAAAAAGTTCCATAGTCAGATCGGTTAGTTGCGAGATTCGCGTACTATTTTCATACTTCCCTGCATGAAAAGTACTTTTTATGATAATCGGAGATTCTGGCTTCGTCTTAGAATAAAATTTAAGGTCGAGTTGTTTTTGCATCGGCCTGATCACAAAAAAGGTGCGCTTGTGCACAAATACAATACAGTTTTTACTGGTACTTATCAGCACATCATCCCAATCGGCAACCTCGGCTAATATTTTATCAAAAACCAATTCCAGTTCAGCAGGGCGGCCCTCAAACAAACTATCAACGCTTACTTTAATACAGTAATGGGTGCGTTAATATGCTTAAGTTCACGTTCACATTTGGGGCATATCCAACTCATATCGGCAATGTGCTAATCGTTTATTTTTTCTTCGGATTTGCTATAGTATCCGGCGTTTCAAACTCATCATCCACACTCTGGCGTAAATCGTATAGCAACCATTGTTTTTTCGCTACTTCGGGTGCTTTTTGTTTGAGCAGGGCGATGAAATCATTAACACCTACCGGTTCGTTGCCATTACCGTGGATGAGCACAATGCTGCCGGCTTGCGGAGCTTGCCCTTTAGCCAGCCAGGCATCCGTACCAATTGGTATCAGGCCAAAATCAGTTATACGGTATACCAGTTGTTGATCAGATACCAATCCCGGGAACCGGAAAAACACCGATGGCAGCAATCCGTTTTTCAGCATGGCTTTTTCTGTTTCCAGCACTTCGTAATTAATATCGGTGCCGGGTTCCAGTAAAAAGTTTTCTTTCAGCGGTGCTTTTAAGCTTACGCGATGATTAAATGAGTGGTTAATCCAGGTAATATAGATCTCGTGGTTGGCCTGCAGTTGTTTTAACCATTGCAAATCTTCCAGGTGGTCGCGCATCCAGATGCCGGTGATGGATAGGGCTATCGGCACAGGTGTTTCCACTTTTTTAAATTCGGCGATGATGTCGGTAAATATCCTGCGGTCAAGCGGCTTGTGCGATGGGCAAAGATCTGCCGTAAGGCTGATACCTGTTTCTTTGGGCATCCCGGTTTCAATGCCGGCATCCTGTATCATAACAGAGGCCTTTTCTGCTTTCTTCAATGCATCCTGGTAGGGTGAGTTACCGAAAAAAGCCCTTGCCTGCGCGATGGTCATTTGTTTGATCTGGTAAAAATTGCTTTCATCAACCTTAGTGTCCAAGGTTTGCGGGTTTACCAGCAACAGGTAATGTTTGCCATAGTTATCAAACTTGCGCAATATCATCCACTCCTGCGGAAAGTGGCGGGCGTAGCCGTAGAATACTTCGTAATTTTCTATCTTGGTGTAATTCGCCTGTGCATTAACACGGCTATAGGAACTTATTAATAATAAGAGTGATAAAAGGAATAATAGTTTTTTCATAACGATTTGTAAATAAAATCAATCATAAAATTGTTTTAGATGTTAGTAAAGTATTAATGATATTTACCCCGGCAAAAGTATACATAAGCTATGACCCGATTATCCGTCAATATAAATAAAATCGCTACCCTGCGTAACGCGCGTGGCGGCGATAACCCGAATTTGGTACAGGTGGCTAAAGATTGCGAACGCTTTGGCGCACAAGGCATCACGATACATCCACGCCCCGACGAAAGACATATCCGCTACCAGGATGTTTTCGACCTGAAAAAGATCGTAACCACTGAATTTAATATTGAAGGTAATTGCCAGGAACAAAAATTTATTGACCTGGTATTGGCCAATAAACCCGAGCAAGTTACATTGGTTCCTGATATTTTAGGCCAGATCACCTCGAACCATGGCTGGGATACCATCGCCAATCAGGATTATTTAAAATACATCATCGCGACATTTAAGTCGGCAGGTATAAGGGTATCTATTTTTATTGACCCGGTGCCCGAAATGGTTGCCGCGGCTGCTACCACCGGTACCGACCGCATTGAGTTATATACCGAAGCTTATGCTACTAACTATCACCACGGTAAAGAAAAAGCCGTAGCCCCTTATGTTGAAGCCGCGATGGTTGCCCAACAATACGGCTTAGGAATCAACGCCGGGCATGATCTGGACTTGCATAACCTTAAATATTTTGTGGAGCATATACCCGGTTTGCAGGAAGTTAGCATTGGCCATGCTTTAATATGCGATGCTTTATACTACGGATTGGAGAATACGATACAAATGTATTTGAAAGCTTGCGCGAGTAAATAAGTGGAGATATACAGGTTGTAAATCCATTGTCAATATATGGTTAGCTAATTGTTACTCATGCGGAAAATTGTACCTTTGCGTCAATTTTAATTGCCCGCTAATTTCACATGAAGCTGAACATCGATTACCAGGAGAAATTCCAATCGCGCCACATAGCCCCAAATGAGGCCGACACCGCTAAAATGCTAAAAACCATCGGCGTTAGTTCGCTTGATGAATTGATCGAACAAACTGTTCCCGCGGGAATCAGGCTGAAAAATCCGTTGAATCTGCCGACGGCAAAAAGCGAGTTCGATTACCTGAACACGCTGAAACAAACCGCGTCAAAAAACAAGGTTTTCAAATCATATATTGGTCAGGGTTATTACGATGTGATCGTACCGGGCGTAATACAACGTAACATACTGGAAAACCCGGGATGGTATACCCAATATACCCCATACCAGGCAGAGATCGCGCAAGGCCGTTTACAGGCTTTGTTAAACTTCCAGACGATGGTTGTGGATTTAACCGGGATGGAAATTGCTAACGCATCATTACTGGATGAGGGTACGGCAGCGGCTGAAGCAATGTTTATGCAATACAGCTTGCGCAAAAACCAACAGGCTAATGTGTTCTTCGTATCACAGGAACTGTTCCCGCAAACTATTGATATTTTAAAAACACGTTCACAACCTTACGGCATCGAACTACAAATAGGCGACCACAATACGGTTGAGCTAACCGAAAATATGTTTGGCGCCATAGTACAATACCCTGCCGGCGAAGGCGAGGTTTACGATTACAAAGCATACGCCACCAAAGCGCATGAAAAAGGTATTAAACTAACCGTAGTTGCCGATTTAATGAGCCTTGTACTGTTAACCCCTCCGGGTGAGTGGGGGGCTGATATTGTGGTTGGTAATACGCAACGTTTTGGTGTACCGATGGGTTTCGGTGGGCCACATGCAGCATTTTTTGCTACTAAAGAAGAATACAAACGCTCGTTACCTGGCCGTATAATTGGTGTAACCATTGATAGTGCAGGTGATTATGCTTTGCGTATGGCATTACAAACCCGCGAGCAACACATCCGCAGGGATAAAGCAACTTCTAACATTTGTACAGCGCAGGCATTATTGGCTATTATGGCCGGTATGTATGCGGTGTATCATGGTCCGCAAGGATTAAAACTGATTGCTGAAAGAATACATGGTTTATCTGTTTTATTGGCTGATTCATTAAAAGAATTGGGTTATGAGCAGCTTAATAAATCATTCTTCGATACCGTTAAATTTGATTTGGGTGAGTTAGCCGGACCATTACATGGCGAAGCTGTTAATAACGAAATGAACCTGCATTATAAAGGTTCGGTAGTTACTATATCGCTTGATGAAACCACATCTTTTGAAGATATTAAAACCATTGTTCGCTTTTTTGCTAAAGTAAAAGGCAAAACATTGAATGATGTAAATATTGATGAGCTTAAAGGAAACATCAAAACTGTTGTTCCTGTTGAATTGCAACGTACATCAACTTATTTAACCCATAAATTATTCAATTCGCATCATTCAGAACATGAGATGCTGCGTTATATCAAATCATTGGAAGCAAGGGATCTTTCGCTTTGCCACTCTATGATCGCGCTGGGTTCATGTACCATGAAATTGAATGCAACTACTGAAATGGTTCCGGTTACCTGGGCTGAGTTCAGTAAAATGCATCCATTTGCGCCTGCCGATCAAACCGGGGGCTACATGCAGTTATTTGATGAGCTGAATAAATGGTTAAGTGAAATTACTGGCTTTGCATCCATGAGCTTACAGCCAAACTCGGGCGCTCAAGGCGAGTATGCCGGTTTAATGGTGATCCGTGCTTATCATGAAGACAGGGGTGATTCTCACCGTAATATCGCATTGATCCCATCATCGGCACATGGCACTAACCCGGCATCGGGCGCTATGGCAGGGATGAAAATCGTAGTAGTTAAATGCGATGACAACGGAAATATTGATGTTGCCGACCTGAAAGCTAAAGCCGAGCAGCACAAAAATGACCTATCATGCTTAATGGTTACTTACCCATCAACACATGGTGTGTTTGAGGAATCCATTATTGAAATATGCGAGATCATCCACCAAAATGGCGGACAGGTTTATATGGATGGCGCTAATATGAACGCGCAGGTTGGATTAACTAGTCCGGCTAATATTGGCGCTGACGTTTGCCATTTGAATTTGCATAAAACCTTCTGCATACCTCACGGTGGCGGTGGCCCGGGCATGGGGCCAATCGGTGTGGCTAAACACCTGGTTCCGTTTTTACCGGGGCATGCTGTGGTTGATATTGATAAAGGAAAATCCATACACGCGGTATCATCCGCGCCTTGGGGTTCAGCATCAATATTAATTATATCACACGCTTATATTGCCATGATGGGCGGCGACGGTTTAACCAATGCAACCCGTTATGCTATACTGAATGCTAATTATATTAAAGCACGCTTGCATCACCATTACCCGGTGTTATATACCGGTTCACATGGCCGTTGCGCGCATGAGATGATATTGGATTGCCGTTCATTCAAAAACTTTGGTATCGAGGTTACGGATATTGCTAAGCGTTTAATGGATTATGGTTTCCATGCGCCAACTGTTTCGTTCCCGGTTGCGGGTACGGTAATGGTTGAGCCAACAGAATCAGAACCTAAGCACGAGCTTGATCGTTTTTGCGACGCGATGATCGCCATCCGCCATGAAATTGATGACGTGGAAAAAGGCTTATCAGACAAAGTGAATAACCCGTTGAAGAATTCACCACACACCGCAGCTGTAATTACGGCTAATGAGTGGGAGCATCCATACACCCGCCAAAAAGCAGCCTTCCCGCTGCCTTATGTGGTGGAATATAAATTCTGGCCATCAGTTGGCCGTGTGAATGATACGTATGGCGACAGGACATTAATTTGCTCATGCCCACCATTAAGTGATTATGAATTTGAAGAAAGTGAAGTAACTACACCGGAATACGGAACGTGAAATTGATGTGTAGATGCGTGGATATGCGGATGATTTAAAAGATTATTTGCATATCTTCACATCTGTACATTCGTACATTAAAATAAAATATGATAGCTCAAACACCAGTAGCGCCATATTACGCTGTGATTTTTACTTCGTTAAGAACGGAGGGAGATAATGGCTATGGCGACATGTCTGTTGAAATGGCAACACTTGCAGCTGAACAGGAAGGTTTTTTAGGGGTCGAGTCCGCGCGGAATGAATTGGGTATAACCGTATCGTATTGGGAATCATTGGAAGCTATAAAAAACTGGAAGGCTAATACCCGCCATTTAGTTGCCCAGAAGCAAGGCAGAGACGCATGGTATGCGCATTATAAGGTAAGAATTTGCAAGGTTGAACGTGACTACGAATTTTAACTGTAGCTTTAATTGCTATGTAAACTATTATAGCTAATTTTATTTTGCCAATTAAAAAACAATAACCCACGATTACAACTTATAGGAATATAACTTTTTATTTTGCTGATCCGTATAAGGAATACGAATATAAAAACTCATGAACACTAATAATCAGGCCGTAAGTATTTTGTTGGTTGATGATGATGAGATTAACAACTTCATATCAATTAAACTGATAAAAAAAGCGCTACTAACCACTGAAATTATGGCTTGCCTTAATGGGAAATTCGCTATAGACCAGTTGGTTGAGATACAGCGTAAAGATCCGAGCAAACTACCCGATTATATTCTATTGGATATTAACATGCCAATTATGAATGGGTGGGAGTTTTTAGATGAGTATAAACGCCTTAACATTGATCCCTTAGGTAAGAGCAAAATATTTATTATTTCTTCATCGGTATTTAGTAACGATATTAACAAGGCAAGGTCATACCCGCTGGTACATAGCTTTATCTCGAAACCATTGAGCGTTGAAAAGATAAAAGAAATGTTTGACGCCGATAAAGCCGTTTAAGCCTGCGCTACTGTAAAATGCTCATCGGTATAAGTAACCTTCCCCTCGGTTATTGATTTGGCATGATAGAATAGGCAAGTCCAGCCTTCAGCAGCAGCAATCTTTCCATAATCTTCACGTAACTGCATTGCTTTGCGGCCGTCGTAATCATACTTAGCTATAAATTTTCTGATCAATTGTTCGGGTTCGGGCAACTCATCGCCACCGAAAAAACATTTTTGTCCGTTTTCTTCAATCCAAAAAACCTGGTGAAAAGGGCAATGACCACCCGAATGCTCATACCTGATGCCGGGTTGCAATTCGCCGGAACCATCTACAAATTTAATATCAATATTACCATCTAAAGCCTCGAAGATCTCTTTGTGGTAAGATGAAGTTTTGCCATTGATGGCGGTTTCCCATTCGTTTTTTTGAATTACGTGCCTTGCATGCGGGAAGCTTGGCTCCAGTTTACCATTGCGCTCAACAACCAATCCGCCGGAGTGGTCGTAGTGCAGATGTGACATTAATACCTGGGTTACATCTTCGGGATCAAAACCTGCATTGCGGATATGCTGGTGTAAAAAAAGTTCGTCGCGGGTATCTTTAAAACCTAAGCCGGTATCCAGCAAGAGCAGGTCGGTGTTGGTTTTAACTAAAAAAGGATTTACGTGGATGAACAAAGAGGCAGGGCGGTCCTTAGGGTTATCCGTTTGAGGATCAAAGGGAATAAATTTTTTTGATGCATCAACTGAATATGAGCCCTCGCCTAACGAAAAAATCTCCATCTTTTTGTTTTATATTTACTGATCTAAGCAACAAAGATATGCAAAAACGGTGGTCGATAAAGGAGAATGCAGACGGGGAAACCATAAACCAGTTGGCCGCCGCATTAACTATCGATCCGGTTTTAAGCAAACTGCTGGTACAGCGAGGTATAGATAACTTTGATGATGCCCGCTATTTCTTCAGGCCCGATCACAGGCACCTGCACGATCCGTTCCTGATGAAGGATATGGAGAAAGCCATCGACCGTATTGAGGAAGCATTAAAAGCCAATGAAAAGGTAATGATCTATGGCGATTATGACGTAGATGGTACTACATCAGTAGCTGTTGTTTATGGTTTTTTTAAGAAATATCACCGCTTTTTAGAATATTATATCCCAGATAGATATAAAGAGGGTTACGGCATATCCACCCAGGGAATTGATTATGCGGCTGAACATGGCTATACGCTAATCATCGCATTGGATTGCGGTATTAAATCGGTTGATAAGATCGCTTATGCCAATGAAAAAGGCATTGATTTTATTATTTGTGATCATCATACGCCCGGAGATGAAATACCGGACGCGGTTGCAGTGCTCGACCCTAAACGGTTGGATTGTGAATATCCTTACAAAGAATTATCCGGCTGCGGTATTGGGTTTAAGCTGATACAGGCATTCGCCGAAAAGAATAATATCCCATTTGAGGAAGTCACCCAATTTTTTGATTTGGTGGCGATAAGTATAGCCTGCGATATTGTACATATAACCGGTGAAAACCGGGTGCTGGCTTATTATGGCTTGCATAAAATAAATAACAACCCTTGCATTGGTGTAAAAACGCTGATGGAAGTTGCGGGCAGAACAACTAATTACACCATATCGGATATTGTATTTTTACTGGGCCCACGCATTAATGCGGCGGGACGTATTGATGATGCCAAACATTCAGTTGAGTTGCTGAGCGCCTGTAACGAGGAACACGCCAAGGAGAAAAGCGATCTCATCAACATAAAAAATACCGAGCGTAAAGGGCATGATCTTTCTATTACCGATGAGGCATTAGCTATGATAGATAGCGATGCCGTGCTGATCGGCAGAAAATCAACCGTGGTTTTTAATGAGAACTGGCATAAAGGCGTTATTGGAATTGTAGCATCGAGATTAACAGAAAAATATTACCGGCCTACGGTAGTACTTACCCGTTCAAACGGACATGTGGCGGGTTCGGCACGGTCGGTTTTGGGTTATGATCTGTACGAGGCCTTATGTGGTTGTAGTGAGCTGCTTACCCAGTTTGGCGGACATAAATACGCTGCCGGATTAACCATGCCACCCGAAAACGTAGCCGCTTTTATTGATAAGTTTGAGGAAGTGGTGAGCGCCAGCATTACCGAAGAGCAATTAATACAGCAAATAACAATTGATGCCGAGATCGGGCTAAAACAGATCCAAGCCAAGTTTTTCCGGGTACTGAACCAGTTCGCGCCATTTGGGCCGGAGAACATGTCACCGGTTTTCATAAGTAAAAATGTGTATGTTAGCGGTTACCCGACACTGGTTGGCGAAAAACATTTGAAAATGACGGTGGTGCAAGACGGGTCGCAACTGTTTGATTGTATTGCGTTTAGCCATGGCGAGTATCTGGATAAAATAAAAAAAGATAAACCCTTTGATATTTGTTACACTATCGAGGAAAATATTTGGCGCGATAAGCGTTCTATACAATTAAATGTAAAAGGGATTAGGGTTTAACCCCACCCAAACCCTCCCCGGTAGGGAGGGCTTTAATAACATAATTATAAAGTCTCCCCTACCGGGGGAGATTTAGAGGGGGTTTATGAACCTAAGAGCAGATAATCTACTTAAGAAATATAAACAGCGTACGGTTGTAAATGATGTGTCCTTCAATGTGTCACAAGGTGAAATTGTGGGTTTGCTGGGGCCGAATGGCGCGGGTAAAACAACATCGTTTTACATGATTGTGGGTTTGATAAAGCCCAACGAGGGCAAGATATTTTTGGATGACCAGGACATTACTACAGACCCGATGTATCGTCGTGCTAAAAAAGGCATTGGTTATTTAGCGCAGGAAGCATCCGTATTCAGAAAGCTGACTGTTGAAGATAATATAAAAGCGGTTTTGGAGATGGGCGATATGAACCGCGAACGCCAAAGAGAGAAGTTGGAGGAGTTGATAGACGAGTTCAGTTTGCATAAGGTGCGGAAAAACCGGGGCGATTTGCTATCGGGTGGTGAACGCCGCCGTACCGAAATTGCCCGCGCACTTGCCGCCGAACCTAATTTTATTTTGCTGGATGAGCCTTTCGCCGGGGTTGACCCGATAGCGGTAGAAGAGATACAAGCCATGGTTGCCAAGTTGAAACATCGCAACATCGGCATTTTAATTACCGACCACAACGTGCAGGAAACTTTGTCGATTACCGACAGGGCTTATTTGCTGTTTGAAGGAAAGATATTAGAATCAGGTGAACCAGAGGTGCTTGCCGCTAATGAAATGGTGCGTAAAGTTTACCTGGGCGCCAACTTCGTGCTGAAAAGAAAAACCTTCGCCCAATAAGAACCTATGACAATTTTCAACTCCGTTTTTACCTGGTTCATGAAAAAGCGTATCCACCAGATAGAGCTTTTTATGAAATACCCTAACGAGGTGCAGGAGGAATGGTTTGAACAATTGATCTCTGGCGCGGAGCAAACCGAATGGGGTAAACTCTATCAATATAAAAGTATTGGCCGGCTTGAGCAATTTAAACAACGCGTGCCCATCCAAAACTACGATACCCTAAAACCTTATATTGAGCGCATGCTTAAAGGCGAGCAGAATGTATTATGGCATTCGGGTATACGCTGGTTTGCCAAATCATCTGGAACTACCAGTGACCGAAGTAAATTTATCCCGGTAAGCGAGGAATCATTAGAAGAATGCCATTTTAAAGGCGGCAAGGATATGCTGACCCTTTATTTTAACGAAAGGCCCGATGCCCGCATATTTACCGGTAAGAGTTTGACTTTGGGCGGCAGTAACCAGGTTAACCAATTGCATCCCGATGCATCGTTTGGCGACTTATCTGCAGTGATAATGAAGAACCTGCCTTTGTGGGCAGAGTTTTACCGTACGCCCCACCTCGATATCGCCCTGATAGAAAACTTTGAGGAAAAGATAGAGAAAATGGCCTATGCAACCAAGGATGTGAATGTAACCAGCATCAGCGGTGTGCCAACCTGGAACCTTCTGTTGTTTAAGCGGATACTGGAGATCACCGGGAAAAAGAATTTATTGGAGGTATGGCCTAACCTTGAGCTATATTTTCATGGCGCGGTTAATTTTACGCCGTACCGTGATCAGTTTAAAAAACTGATACCAAACGATGACATGTATTATCTGGAAACTTATAACGCCTCTGAGGGGTTCTTTGGCATACAGGATAGCTTTGATTCGGGCGATATGTTGCTCATGCTTGATTATGGCATCTTCTATGAGTTTTTGCCTTTGGAAAACATTGGCGAGGATAACCCCAAAACACTTACGCTTGATGAAGTTGCTTTAGATAAAAACTATGCGCTTATCATTAGTACCAATGCAGGTTTATGGCGCTATATGATTGGTGATACTATTCGTTTTACATCGCTTTCACCTTTCCGCATACAAATTACCGGGCGCACCAAGCACTTTATTAATGCCTTTGGCGAAGAATTGATTATTGATAACGCCGAGCGAGCTTTGGCTGAAGCCTGTAGTCAGACAGGCGCTATTATTCGTGATTATACTGCCGCGCCGGTTTATTTTAATGGCGATGAATGCGGCGCGCATGAATGGATCATAGAATTTGAGCAACAGCCCGCGGAGTTTGACCGTTTTGTTGATCTGCTTGACGAAACCTTGCGCCGCATTAACTCTGATTATGATGCCAAGCGCTTTAAAGATATGGCGCTGCGCCGACCGTTGGTGCGCAGGGCACCTGAGGGGACTTTCTTTAATTGGTTGAAGGAAAAAGGCAAACTTGGCGGTCAAAATAAAGTACCTCGGTTAGCTAATAACCGCGAGTATATTGATAGTATTTTGAAGATGATGGAGTTGGTGGGATAACTTTAGTCGCAGACTATAGTCATGGTCGTCCGATTTGGGGAATTTCGGACAGCACAGTGCATTCTAATATTGTTATATTACAATCCATTAATATAAGCTAGATGATTACTATACCCAATATTCCATCCGACAGTATTTACAAGTTCTATTTTGTATCTGGTATTGTACTAATAATTTTTTCTTTTTATACCCAATATTACACCCTCTCTAAGATTACAGGAAAACTACAAACAGCAGATTCTATAAAGGTGATTAGAAATTATTTGGATTCTACAGAATTTAACAGCTTGAAAAAAGCAAATAATACGTTAGATAAAATTGGCGAGTTACAAAAAAATATAGTTAAGAAACATCACTTAAAAGTTTTTAACCATATGACCGATTTTGATAGCGTGGAATATCTTAAAAAACTCTATTTAGAACAGCGCAAATATTCTAAAGAAGATAGTCTTTATGATTTAGATAATGCCAAAGTGAAGTTAATAATGGAAGAAGAATATAATGAAGTCAAGAAAGATATAACTGATAAAAACAATGTTTGGATAACATATCTTTTAGGTGCTATACTTTTTACATATGGTTCTTGCATGTGGACAATAAAAATTCAAAAACCACAAGATCAGATATTAACAATGCAAGTTAAAATCATGGAAAAACAATTAAATGATACTTCTAATATTAAAAGACAACATTATAATTCACCAACATTATCAAGGAAAAGCTTAAAGTGACGACAGTTTATAAATTGTGTCTGACCTACACTCCCTACTGGTCTAAGTTTAGCGAAGCGTAACTTAGACCTAAAATTCACCCCACTGGCTTCAGTTTATAACTGAAGTCTACAGATCAAAGAAAGTTTGTAACTTTCTCCCAACTAAACCATATCAATTATAATTATGCGTTCCAAATACCGCATACATGATAGACAGGAAATTTATTTTATAACTTTTGCCCTAGTGGAATGGGTAGATGCTTTATCCAGGCCATAAAGGTATAGTTGAAGAACCCGAATATTATGTTTATAGTAGCGCAAGAGATTACGCTGGTACAAAGGGTTTTCTGGATGTGGTTTTATTGTATTAGATAGACAGTTACAAACTGTCATCATCCAGGTTTTCAGTCACAGACTGAAACCAGTATGGGTCATGCTAAGGTATTCGAAGCGTTCGAGTGGGCCTCTGCGCTCACCCTTCGACTACGCTCAGGATGACACCTCACACATAAGTTATTTAGTACAATAGAAATTACAGAAACCTATTTCAATTAGAGTATTACATCGCAATATCCTGCCCATGTCTGGGATCATCAGGAAGGATCTCCATTTCTGGAACGCCTATGTAATCGGCATACCATTGGATGGCTCCTACAACGTCGAGGGCATCTTCGGCTACAATGTTAATGGTTTCAAAAGCGTATAGTTTATGGTCTGCATAGCCGAACAACTGTATCTCATTCTCGTTTATGGTAAACTTTTCATTGTCAAGGCAAAACACCCTGATTTTTAAAGCGGTATCCCTTGAATGTATCACGTCCCGGCAAGAATTTTTAGGATCGGTGGCTAGTAAATATACATTATGGTCCATAAAAGCTCAACAACGTTTAATACAGATAGTTTCAGCTAAGTTATTTTAAAGTAGAGGGATTATATTATCTCCTGGCACAATTATTTGTCCCGTATAAGTGCTTCCAGACCTTCTACACTCAGGCTTATGCCGTCGATAATATGACTGGCCTGCAGGTAAAAGCCCTCGCGTTCAGCTAATTTATCGGTGATAAAGTTCAATAGTTCGTCGCCGTGTTTATCGCGTAGCAAGGGGCGTTTGGCTTTACCTTTTTCTAACCGGTCGACCAGCGTTTTGGGTGACAATTTGATATAGACGGTTTTGCCATTGGCATTCATCCACTCCATATGGTCGAAAAAGCAGGGCAGTCCGCCCCCGGTAGAGATGATGGCATTTTCAGCGAATACAGTTTGTTTCAGGATGTCGGATTCCAGTTTACGGAAGGAGTCTTCGCCAAAGCTGGAGAAATATTCCGCAATCGTCATGCCTAACTGTTCTTCCAGCAGGTGGTCAAGATCGACAAACTCATAACCCAAATGCGTAGCCAGTTTGCGGCTCCAGGTGGTTTTTCCGCAACCCATAAATCCTATAAAAAACACCAAATCCGGTTTGTGTGAGTTGTTATCCATTTTTCTAATTGATCGTCATTGCGAGGAACGAAGCAATCTCTATACTTTACAGAGGAAACTAGCAAGGTCGACCTGCCTATGTAGAGATTGCTTCGTACCTCGCAATGACGCTTTGTTTTATTTTCGTTTAAGCGTTTCTACCCAAGTTTCACTCTTGGGTCGATCCAAACATAAGCAACATCTACCAAAATATTGATCACCACAAAAATAAATGCGATAAAAAGTATGGAGCCCATCACTACCGGAAAGTCCGACATTTCGAGCGCGTCCACCGTTGTTTTGCCTAAACCGTTGTAGCCAAACACATATTCCACAAAAAAGGAACCCGCCATTAAACCAGCGAACCAATTAGCCACGGCGGTTACCACCGGGTTAAGCGCATTTTTTAAGGCATGGCGATAAATGATGGCGTTATTGCTTAACCCTTTTGCCTTGGCGGTGCGGATATAATCCTGGCCCAAAACATCCAGCATGGCGCTGCGGGTTAATTGTACGATGATAGCCAGTGGACGAAGGCCCAAAGTGATCATCGGCAGAATCAAATTCTTTAGCGTGAGCACTTCCCCACAGAAAGGATCATAGCTGTATAAACTGCCCGACATGTTAAGCCCTGTGTATTTACTCAGCACAAAACCAAATATCCAGGCGATGATAATACCCGCGAAGAAGGATGGCGCGGAAATACCGAGGGTTGAAAAACCTACCGCCAGCCTGTCGATCCATGTATTTTGATGGACGGCGCTGATGATGCCTAAAAAGCCACCGATGATGATGGCGAAGAGCATGGCGGTTGTTGCCAGTACCAGCGTGTTAGGTACTACCTCAATCAAAAGCGAGGTAACATCTTTGCGGGTTTGGTAAGAACGGCGTAGGTAGGGCCATTTTAGGGCGATAACCTTAGTGGATGAAACCGGGAACAATTTTATATAATGATAGCGCTGCTGCTCTTCCGGCGTATTAGCGTGGATGCCGATAGGCGAAAGATCGTTCAAATAATAAGCGAATTGTACAGGAATTGGTTTATCCAAACCAAATTCCTTGCGAACGGCTTGCAGGGATTGCACATCGGCACGCTGGCCCTGCGTCATGCGGGCGGGATCGACCGGTAAAATATTGAACAGGAAAAAAACCACTACCACAATACCCAGCATTACCGCAAGCCCATATACCAGTTTACGCAGCAGGTAAGTGATCATATCATTGTTGTTGAAGATATTGTTTTACCAGTTCATCATATGTCGGTACGGTATGGTAGTGCCATTTGTTCACGATAGTACCGTTCTTCAGCAATATTACACCCGGATTTGCACGTACCATTGATTTTAGCGGCACGCCATCAACATAATAAATTTCGCTCACCAAATGATGCGCTTTGGCAAAAGCCTCGGCATCCGCAGCTGAATTTGAGGTAAGCAGGATGGTACGCATATTGTAATTCTGAATTAGGTTGATGCAAAGCGCGTTGAGGCTGCCTAGAGCAGTAAGGTTTGCTTTATGCAGATCGTCCGTTACAATTACAAGGCTATAGAAAGGGTTTGATAGTAACTCCTTGGTATAATCGTTACGCTGTGCATCCTGTATCGACAAGTCTTGAATTTTTGGGGTGAAGCCTTTTTTAACCAGGCGCGATTCTGGCGTGCCGATGATCTGCCAGGTACTGTCCTTCCAAATGTTGCTTTTGATGTACTCCTTATCATTCATCGATTTGGTAGCACCGGTAGTTTTATTTTTAAGTTGGTAAATCTCCTCGTATTCATCTGTCGGCGCACCGGGAGGGGTTTTCATCTCATCGGGGATGTTAGCGCCAACTTTATAGGGCAGAAAATCCAGTACCGGCAAATAATTGTAGGTATAAAAGCCAACGCCTAAAGCAACAACGGTGGCTATTATTAATGAATAATCGCCTGTTTTGGGTTTGAATAATGGGTCGATCTTGTTGCGGTTGTGGAACAGGACAATGATCAACAACAACAAAACCAAATCCTTACTGAACGACTGCCATGGGGTTAGCACAATCGCATCGCCAAAGCAACCACAGGTAGTTACTACTTTAAAGGCTGCGGAATAGAACGTTAGAAAGGCAAAGAAAATAATCAGCAATAACAATCCCCAGGCTACCTGTTTGGCGCGGACGCCGATCAGCAAGGCAAAGCCGAGGATCATCTCCAATGCGCATAGTACAATGGCCATGCTAAGGGCGAGGTCATTTAAAAAAGTGATATGGAAAACCTCGAAATATTCTTCCAGTTTATAGGAAAAGCCAAGCGGGTCATTAGCCTTTATCAGCCCCGAAAAAATAAACAGCAACCCTACGAATATGCGTGATACCCATATAATTGAAGAATTGCTGCCCGATTTAGCTTTTGCCATGATGTTGTGCCTGTATTAAGGAGCCGGTGTAAGTTTTATTAACGCAAAAACCGCGTAGTTTAGCATATCCTGATAATTGGCTTTTATGCCTTCGGAAGCGAGGGTTTGGCCCTTATTGTCTTCAATTTGTTTAACGCGCAGTAGTTTCATCAAAATCAGGTCGGTTAGGGAGCTAATGCGCATATCGCGCCAGGCCTCGCCGTAATCGTGGTTTTTGGCGGACATCAATTCCTTGGTTTCCTTTACTTTGGCATCAAACAGGGCACCGGCCTGCTCTGCCGGGATCTCTAAAGGTGTATCGGCAGTTGATTCCAGCTGCATCATGGCGATAACACAATAATTTACGATGCCAATGTATTCGCTGGTGATATCTTCATCAACCTTGGATACTTTTTTTTCTTCGAGGGTGCGGATACGCTGCGCTTTGATAAATATCTGGTCGGTTATGGATTCCGGGCGGAGGATGCGCCATGCCGTGCCGTAGTCGTGGGTTTTTTTAATGAAAAGCCCTTTACAGGTGTTTATTACCGCGTCGTACTCTATAGATGTATTGCTCAAAGTATTGTAATGTGTGGGTTTGTTGCCGCTGTTAATTTATAAAGATGTTTTACCTTTACAACAAAAAAATCTGTGGCTAAAGATACGTTTTTTCATAAAAAGGTTACCCTAAACGCGGGTGGTAAATTGATAGATTTAAGCCAACCCAAAGTAATGGGGATAATTAATCTTACTCCGGATTCTTTTTTTGCAGGTAGCCGTAAGCAGGATGTAGAAGCTATACTTGCCCAGGCCGGGAAGATGTTAAGAGATGGCGCTGCATTTTTAGATCTCGGCGCTTACTCCTCACGTCCGGGCGCGGCGGATATATCAACACAGGAAGAAATTGATAGACTTTTGCCTGCGGTTGAGGCGATTGTGGCTGCTTACCCGGATGTGGTTTTATCAATAGATACTTTTCGTGCGGCAGTTGCAGAGGCGGCGATAAATGCCGGGGCGCATGTGATCAATGATATATCGGGCGGGGAACTGGATGGGGATATGTTTGCCACCGTTGCCAAGTTGCAGGTTCCTTATATTTTAATGCACATGAAGGGCACGCCGCAAAATATGGTTCAGCAGGCTGAATATGAGAATGTGTTTGATGAGGTGTTTGATTATTTTGTAAAGAAGTATCATCAGCTAAAACAGCTTGGGGTGAAGGATGTGATCATCGACCCCGGTTTTGGTTTCGCCAAGAAAGCGGGGCATAGCTATACGCTGATGAAGCGCTTGCAGGATTTTAATGTACTACAATTGCCGGTTTTGGTGGGAATATCGCGCAAGCGGATGATATATAATGAACTGGGAATAACTGCCGAGGATGCTTTAAATGGCACAACTGCGCTTAATGCGATTGCGTTGACGAAAGGCGCTGATATTTTGCGGGTGCATGATGTGAAAGAGGCTGTTGAGGCAGTGAAGATTTGGGAGCTGTGCAGGTAACTCACCCGATTTTTGTTTTACCTAGTGACAACCTTGCTTGCGGTTGACTCACCCGATCATCGCTAAGTCGCTTGATCTCCCCTCTCTTCGCTGCGCGGAAAGAGGGGAAGGAAGAAAAGCGTTAAGAAAATCAGTTTAAAACGTTTCGCCCTCTTTCCGCCAAAGGCGAAGAGAGGGCCGGCCAGCGAAGCGTAGTCGGGGTGAGTAGTTTACGCCGTGTATTAACCTAATATTATCATTTTAAAATTTTCTAAATTATTGACTTTCAAAAGCGTACCTTTGCAAAATTATTTTTGGAAAGGCCGGGATTGTTTTTGATTGGTATCTGTTCATCAATAAGTATTTACAGACGAAGAATTGATATCATGAAAAAAATTGTTGACTACAGAAAACTTTTAGGCGTAACCAAGGAAGCTGAATTACAGGAACTGAAAACCGTTTATCGCGGGATGATGAAAACCTGGCACCCGGACAAATTCCAGGAAAGCCCTGAAGAAAAGCTGGAGGCTGAAGAAAAAAGCAAAACCATTATTGAAGCCTACCACTTTTTGGTAAGCATAGCGCCTGAAACACTTGACCAATCTTCGGAAGAGTATAATAACACTACCGCCAATGCGGGTATAGTGGATTTTGAATATAAATCGCAGGTGCTGAAAATCTATTTTAGCGACGAGAATGTTTACGAATACTTCGACGTACCTAAAGAGACTTACCGCAAACTGATCAACGCCGACTCACCGGGTCGTTTTGCACGCAGGCACATATTTAACACTTTTGTTTACAGGAGTGTGAATAAGTTGGTGGCTAACGGATAGTTGATAACTATATATTATTTGAAGAAGCCCGGGATGATTGATCCCGGGCTTTTTTTGTTTTAGAACCACACACGGCACGCGTGCGCCACCAGGGAGAATTATTGTTGACCGCCACATAATTTTAATTGCCTATTTTATAACCCACTAAAAAGGATATTTTTATGCCGCTAAATTTTAATCACAAATGGCTTAATCATCATGTATAAAACCTGTGTTTTCCTGCTATTTATTTCATTCTTTGGGGCGAGCGCGAATGCGCAAAACATTGTCGATTTTCAGCTTGCCGCTCCAGTTGCCAAAGCTAGTGGCAACCTGTACCGCAGTCTCAGGATTATGGATTTGAGGAATGACACTACATCGATGGGTTTTGTTAAAACAGGTTTTTTTGACAGAAAGGGTAGTGTAATCCCTAAAATACCTCTAGCAACACAGCTGAGCCGGTATTTTTATAAATTGGCTGATACCGAGGGCAAAACCAAGGACATGGTGCTACTATTGCGTCGCGATAAATTTGAAGTAATGACGGTTGGTACCCGTGATTACGGGGCTTTTAGTTTTCGAGCAAACCTTTTCGAGGCTAAGGATGGGCAATACCGGCAAATTGCATCAATAGATACAATATCCACGGTAAGCTCGGCTATGACTGTTACTACCGCGCTGTTAGACACCGGAAAGAAATTTCTGGAAAAGTTTATAAGCGATAATGTTTCTACCTTGCCTAATGGCGCTATATATAGCTATAATGATATTTTACATTTGGACAGCATGGAGAAACGCGCCATTAAGTTGTACAACACGCCAACTTATGCAGATGGTTTGTATTTAACTTATAAATCGTTCATGAACCAGGTGCCTGATAAGCAGATAACTGTTGAACCCGGTGATGTAAATTACGGTGTTGTTAAAGCTGCGGATGCCAATGGAAAAATGCAAAGGGCTAAGCCACAAAAGGTTTATGCGCTTGTGTATCACGGGCAACCTTATATTTCGTCGCGCGGGAATTATTATCCGCTAAAAAAAGATAACGACGATTTCTATTTTACGGGTGCTGTGCGGGTTAGTTCAGGAGTGGGAAACATGGTGCTGGTTTCGAGTTTTGGGGTGTTAGGCGCTTTGATTGGTTCCGGAGGTTCTGAAGCTACATTTTATGTTAAACTTGACCATGTGGATGGTGGGTTCATCCAAGTTAAGCGGATTGAGGATCCGGCACCAGTGCCAAGTAGTACGGGTGAATGATGGAGAAAATTAGGAGGATCGTTGCTTGGTGAACACACCCTAACCCCTCTCAAGAGGGGAACTCTACGTGATGGTGCTTTGGGCTTATTAACTTTTTATTATCTTCGGGTTCAAACTCTTATCGCATGGAAAATGAACCTCGTATAATGCCGGCCGCGGCCGTAAAAGGAATTGCCACCGGCTTAGTTATGATGGCTATTTTTACTTTAATATGGGCAGGTATAGCTTACCGTGGTTTGGCGACAAGTAATTATTGGTTTGCCTTATTGGTTTTTCCCGTATTTAGCATGTTGTTTATTATAAATGCTGTGAAGCTTTACAGGGTAGCACCACATTACCCCAAATTGACATCGGAAGCGGACTTAGCGGAAGAGAAGCGGATTGGAAAATGGTTTGGGATAATTTTCGGTGCCGAGGGGCTGGGGATATTCATCGGGATAAATATTGTTGTTAATCTTGGGCACCCTGAACTGGCTGTCCCGGTTCTGGCATTGGTGGTCGGGTTGCATTTTTACCCACTTGCAAAGGTTTTTAAACGTACGTTTGATTATTACCTGGCAACATGGAGTACCATTGTGGCTATTTTAGCCATTGTTTTAACGCTTAATAAAACACTTACTGAAACCGGAACTTTCGCCTTTACTGGTATTGGAATCGGCATAGCTACTACCTGCTATGGAATATATATGGTGATAAGCGGCCGCAGGATACCTAAGCCTGCTTTATAGGTACGAGTTGGTGCGGGGAGCGGGTATGCGAGAGCATAGATGTTCGGAAGATCAAAAGGGGGCATGTTGAGCGTAATCGAAGTATGCGGGCAAGCCTCTGCGCAAACCCTTCGACTACGCGCCGGGTGACATCCATTACACAAACGTATTTAAGTACAATTGAAATTATATAAACTTCCGAACCTTTATGGTGCGGGAAGTAAGTGTGGCGTGCCGGAAATGCATTTCTAACGTTCAGGAACGGGGAACGTGGTTGCGTGCTAATACTTTCTGGTCATCGTTGTTTGTTGAAGGGGTAACTGGTTTGTGCCGTGTTTTTAACAACGAATGTTGTATGGTTACCAATTTTACCAAAAGCGCTAATATGGAGTACATGGCAATATTTTGCCATACATTGCCAACGCTTAGCTGGGTCTTTAAAAAGTGAAGAATGCTATCTATCATTATTGATAAGTTTTAGCTGTGTATTTAGTCAATTATTGTAATGCATTTGCTTTGTTCCGCGCCTGTTTATCTTCTTTCTGTAAAAAGTTCTTACACAATGATAGCAGATGTAGTGCCTTACAGGGAGCCAAAAAAATATCTGCTTTACTAGTTTTCCCCTGGGTATACGGTTCACTGAGGGTGAATGGCAATATCTGCAACAGTCGTGGGTAGCCTGCTGCGAAACAGTAATTTCGGATTTTTGTAGTGTTTCCATGATTCACGCATTTTCAAGGAAAAGTTTATTTAATTTTTCGCGGGTTAGCGGTTTGCTGATAAAGTCCTTTACGCAATCGTGCGAATAGGCTTTGTTTTTTTCAGCCGGATCAATTGAAGATGAAACTATAATTACTTTCGCTTTTAGAGCGTGTTTCTTTAATCTGCTCAAAAACTCCCAACCATCAATCTCGGGCATGTTAATATCCAGGAATATAAGTTCGGTATGATGAACCGCTATGTGCTCTAATGCTTTTTGAGGGTTGTTAAAATCTACCACGGCTATGTTAGCATGATACTTTTTAAGTAGCATTTTATGCATCTTGTTCACTAATGGATCATCGTCAACAAGAACAAGGTTACTCACCATAAATTTTTCGATATTTGTATCTTCTGCAAAAGCCGCCTTGTCATTGTTAATCAAATAATTAAGGGACACAATCACATCGTTAAGCTTTTCAGCCTGAGCGTAAATATTTTTCAGTAAAGATTTTATTTTCAGGGCTTCATAGGATTTTAACTGTGGGTAATTATCGTAATTGGCCAGGCTGAGGATATTACTTATCGGGCCGCGTAATCCGTGAGAGGCAAGCCTAGAGTAGTCATAATTGGAGAATTGAGAATCGGGTTGATAAGCATTGGGTATGATTAAGCAAGCCACGTAATAAGAAGCGATATTTACAGGTAAAGGAATAAACAGGAATTGAAATTTAAAATGAGTCTGTATTATTTTGCTCGCAATGTCATTGTCGGCCATTATCGTTCGGCCGGACAGGCATTTATCGATCATGTTAGAGATATAAGATGCTTGCTCTTGTGGAATAATATCCACAAAAGCTTGCCCTATTTGGGGTGGCTCGCGCAAGGATAGCTTTATATTGCCAGCAGTACTTAAATTAAAAGAAACTATATTTTTAAGCCCATCAATTATAAAGTACGGAATGTTTAGGCGATTATTTTCGATTTTATTTTGCATAAAGCCATGTATTTATATCTGATTTTCTTAAGACTTAAATTATGTTTATCATTCATTTGAAAATGGATGATAATTTGCATAAGAATTAATTGCTATAAGGTTATCGTAAAATAAAACAAAAAATATTAAATATGCAAGAAATCCTGTCAAAGAAAAATATTGGTCAAAGAATTAAAGCCTTACGAGTTGAAAACAATTATTCTCAGGCATTTATAGCCAGTTTTTTAAACATATCCAGGAGTAATTATTCGCAGATTGAGCTCGGAAATCAATTTCCTACATATGAGGCCTTGAGTTTAATTGCCAGTTATTATAGCAAAACTTATGATTGGCTTTTACATGGCCCGGATTTTTTAGCAGCCAATCGCCAGATATCTAAAAAACAAGCGTTTTCAAAGGAGCTTCCGCAGGCTAGTTTAACAGCCTCAAAGCGTATACTTACGGTAAACGATTCTTTAAATTATGTACACCGCCTGCATGATGTTACTTACTTAAATAGCTTGCCGATATTTGATATACCAGACTCATTAATAGAAGGAAATTGCATCTGCCGTGGTTTTACAATTGATAACAGCGAAAGCCTTAAGCACCTTTATCCGGGAGACATACTTATTGGCAGGCAATTAACTAATTTTTCTGAGATAGCTTCATCAAACGATATATACATAGTTGTTACGCTAACCGGGGTGCTTTTTTGCAGGATAGATAATATAATTGTTGAAAAACAGCTGCTTGTTTGCCAAAATGATGAGTCGGATAAATATTTTAACCCGGCTGTTGCCGACATCCAGGAAATATGGGTAGCTATCGGGAAATACTCGGCAATTATTCAACCAGTGATCAATACGCTTGAAAACATGGTGCTAACCATAGGAGAATCCATAAACCTGCTTGAACGCGAGGTGCATAAATTAAATAAGAAGCATAAATTAAAACCGTTATAGGGTTAGCGCTTGTTATATCGGGCTAATCTGTATATTGTATTATGTAACATTTAAATAATGCATATTAATAAACCACCCTATCAACATTTCCCGGTTTTGTATTCAGATAATATTATCATGCGGGAAATTTTGCCGGGTGATATTAAAGATATTATAGAAATATCGGTTTACGATGGTAAGTATGCGCTTACGGAGCTCGATGCAATTAAGATACAAAACAGAATTGATAAGGATTACCACAATGGCAACTCTATTCATTGGGGCATAACAGACAGGGAAAAAAATATAATTATAGGAACTTGTGGTTATTACCGTGGTTTTGATAATGATACAGGAGAGCTTGGCTGTATTATGAGGCAAGAGTTTAGAGGATTGGGCTACATGACATCAGCAATCAAGTTAGCCGTTAACTTTGGGTTGAATGACATGAGACTAAAAAGAATTATTGCCATTACGAATAAAAATAATGTTAAAGCTTTAGGTTTACTGGCCAGGCTTCAATTTGATTTATCATCGGATTTTAATAACGGAACATTGGAATTTAAATACAATCCGTTTTAAATTCAGAAATCCAGCGGTCCAAACGCAGATGCCTGGCGCATAGCTTACTCACCCCGAATGCGCTGCGCTGTTCAACCCTCTCTCCGGCAAGCCGGAAAGAGGGTAAAAAATATTAGCTTTAGCTTACTCCGATTTTAAACTTTTTACGGGGTTGGTTAACGCTGCCCGTATAGCCTGGGTGCTTACGGTAAACAGGGCAATAAATACAGCTATCATCCCCGCCAGGGCAAACATCCACCAACTTAGCGGAATGCGGTAGGCGAAGGATTGCAGCCATTTATTCATACCGTACCAGGCTATTGGCGTGGCGATGATGAATGATACTACAACCAGCTTTAAAAAATCTTTCGATAATAACTGCACAATTCCCGCTACGCTGGCGCCTAATACCTTGCGGATGCCTATCTCTTTATTGCGTTGCTCGGCGCTGAAGGCAGCCAAACCAAACAGGCCAAGGCAGGAGATCAGGATGGCGATCAAGGTAAATGAATTGATAATTTGCGACAGTACAATTTCGGTTTCGTACTGCTTTTGTACATCGTCATCCAAAAAAGAGTATTCAAAAGGTACAGAAGGCAGGTCTTTTTGCCATATAACACCTATCTGGCTTAATAGCGCTTTATAATCCTTGGTATTGGCAGATACTATCATGCAATTAAGGTCGGCAGCGTTTTTATCATATACCAGCATAAACGGGTGCACATCCTCATGCAATGAGTTATAGTTAAAATCTTTCATTACACCGGCAACGGTAACAAAGGTTGCAGGGCCATTATATTGGGTATAAAGCCGGGTGCCGGGTGCTGTTTCGGCTGTTAAATTTAGGCGCTTGGCAAGGGTTTGGTTAATAAGCACTTTGCCGGAGTCGCCTTGCATAAAGTCGCGTCCGCCAACAAGCTTAATGCCGCTGGCTTTTACAAAATACTGATCGCAGTCGATATTTTGGGCATCAATAGCAGTTGTCATGTTGCCTCCGGCCGGGTAAACGCCGTGGTCGCGCATTACAAACTGGCTAAGGTAATTATCGGCACTGGTAACTGTTTTAATCCCGGCTAATTGCTCCAGATCATTGGCCAGGGCAGGCATCTGGGCCTGGGTATCGTTTGTATAGAAATTAAATATAAGTTTCTGATTGGTATCAAAGCCCAAATCTTTTGATTTGATGTAATTAAGCTGGCTGTATATAATAATGATGCCGGTAATTAGCACAATAGAGAGCACAAACTGGAACACCACCAACGAACGACGGATGCCTGCCGCCGAAACCTGGCTGGTGAAATTGCCCTTGATCACTTTGATAGCCTTAAACGCCGACAGGTAAAACGCAGGGTAACTGCCTGCAACAAAACCGGTGACTAAAATAAGGGAGGCCAGCATTAACCACAGGCGATAGTCGGCAAAAAAGGATAGACGGATTGGTGTTTGGGTGATTTGATTGAGATAAGGCAATGCCAGCCATAATAGCGGCAAAGCGATAATTACGCCGATAAACGATAGCAGGAATGATTCACCTAAAAACTGCCTGATCAGATCGTATTTTCCTGCGCCGATCACTTTTCTAACGCCAACCTCTTTGGCCCGTTTGGAGGCGCGCGCGGTTGACAGGTTCATGAAATTGATACAGGCGATAACCTGTATTAACACCGCGATCAGGATCAATATAAAAAGAAACTTTGGATCAGAAGTTTTGGTTGGCTCCACTTCATACCCCCCGGTAGTATGTATTTGGGTGATAGGCTGCAAATGCAAAGCTTTTCGCATACCAAGCGCTTTCATTTGCTGGGCACCATATTTATTTAAAAATGCAGGTAGTTTTTTCTCCAGGGCACCCGGGTCGGCATCCGGGCGAAGTTTAACATAAGCATATAAAAAATTATTACCTGCCCAATCCGGATCATTGGCTATGAAAACGCCCTGTGGCCCGCTTTTCATACTGATGAACATATTGCCTTGCAGGTGCGATTTTCCCAGGCTTTCATCAATTACGCCGGTTACTTTAAAGTCGTGTTTGCCCCATTGATCATTAATGTTTATCACTTTGCCAACAGCACTTTGGTTACCGAAAAGCTTGTCGGCGGTAGATTTGATCAATACCACATCATAAGGCTCATCCAGGGAGTGCGGTGCCTGCCCTTCAACGAAATGGTAATTGAAAATATTGAAGTAGGTAGAATCTACATAAAAGGCTCCGGTTTCGTAAAAAGATTTTTCCTGGTAGCGGAGTAAATGTTCGCTGGAGCCCAGTTTGTCGGTTTCTACTACGCGTACAAAGTTTTGCACTTCGGGGAAATCATTTTTTAAAGCCGGTGCAATTGGTGGCGAGGATGATGCGCCATGATGTTTATCACCGGTTAAATTAAGGTCGGTGGTTATCCTGAAAATAGAGGCAACCTCTTTATGCTGCCTATCATAACTGTACTGGTTTTGCACATACAGCAAAATATACAGGCAGCAAAGCGTGCCTACTGCCAGACCGAAAATATTAATAAAGCTGAAGGTTTTATTCTTCAATAAAAACCGAATTGACGTTTTTAAATAGCTCTTAAACATAGCTTTAAGTTTAGTTTAAATACAATATTTGCGTAATTTAATAACTAAGACTAAGAAAATGCCAAAAGATTAACATATTGATTACTAGCAGTTTATTTACTATTTTTTGCTGGCTTACTGTTCGGTTTTGATACAGATGGTGTTCGCTTATGGTTGAAAGGTGTTGCGATGAACACACCGACCACAGGCTCAATTTAAACTAACACATTGAATTTATCAAGACCGGGTGCAGTGTATCTCCGGCCTTTTTGGTGTTTTGATGAGAAGGGTTGTTAGTTACTATCCGCGAGCGCCTCATTAACTGCTTTAGTTAAACGTTGTGTGTATTTATCTTCAATGTCAATGCTGGTTTCTTTGTATACCTGTGTGCCATGCTTGGTAAAAACCATACAAGTGGGATATGCCTGGAAGCCAAAAGCTGCACCGGGACAGTTAGATTCATCAACAAAAGTACCGTGAAGTACCTTTGCATTCAAAGGCATGGTTGACCGGCATCCCGGCATAAAATAAACGGGTAAATTAAATTTAGTTTCTTTACTCAAAAACTGATAGGAGCTTACAGCTACTCTCATGGTTGTATCTTGCCGTATAAATCTCTTTACCAGTCCGCTATCCGTCATACAAATAGTTATAAAACAAACATCTTTGTTATTGACATATTGAGCACAAATTCTATGCAAAGCGCCCAAGGCAATAAAACAAGGCGGGCAGGGAATAAACCAACAGTCTATAACCAGTACTTTATTTTTTGCTAACTGACGCAGGGTGGTATGCACGCCGTTAATATCATAAACATCAATGTCGGGCAGGGTACTTAATTCGGTTTTTTTCTGATTTTGAGTCTTAGCAGTCAAAAAATACAATAATAGTAAGCAGATAATAAAGAAAAATTTTCTTTTCATGATATATGGTTGATTTAGGTTTTTGAATTCTATTTTTTTTTAAAATGTTATCTTTTTTGGCGTAAACTAAATAGTTAGTTCAAAACTAACTATTTAGTTATACTAATCAAACAATTATTTATTACTAATTTTTGTTTCCGCAGGGCCTTCTTAAAAATCCCCTGAGGGGGACGGAAAATGACTGATTAATAATGATGATAGCTGCTGTGCAAATCCCGAACCATCTCTTGTTTGGTTTGAGTTTAATATCTGATTTAAATTAGCACAGTAAGGCACCGGGAAGACAGGATGAAATAGTCTGTTTTTTTTGATCTTAAAAATTGAACCATTAAAGGCCTTTTTTGCCCGCTTCGGCCCAAAAAAGGAAACTCAGTGGCTGGTTAAATGATTATCTTTACTGTAATGCTCGAAAAATTACCTATAAAGCGTTTGAGCCGCCTAACGTGGTTGCAGGCTATAATCATTGGCTTCATCTTCTATCTGGTCATCTCTAACACTGATAAGCCAGTCTATGTGGTACCGTTAACCCTGCTTACCACCTCGGGTATTTTGCTGGTTGGCTATGCAGATATTTGTGTGATGGTTATACTGTCGAAAAGAATTTCGATCAGGTCAAAGAACTTTTCAACTTCGCGGCGCTTGTTAACCTACCCTATCAGTATACTGATTTATCTTTTATTGAGGCCTGTTTTTTATTATATAAGCGAAAAACAGCCGTTTTCCTGGGATGTGGGTTCATTCTTCGCATTTGTCGGTTCGGGCATCGTGATTAATACACTTATTTATCTTTTACACAATTCCGTGTTATTATATGAACATAAAATGCACAGCGAATTAGAGCTTTCCCGGCTAAAAGCTGCCAACGCGGAAGCGATGAACCTTGCTTTAAAGCAGCAGATACAGCCTCATTTTTTGTTCAACGCCCTAAATACGGTGAAGGCCTTGTACCATAAGGACCACCAGACCGGTGACGACTACATTGTGCATATGGCCAACTTTTTAAGGGCATCAATATTCCATCACGCATCGCATGTATCAAAGCTGGAAGATGAAGTAACACTCCTGAACGACTATCTTGCTATGCAGAAAATAAGATTTGGTGCCGCGCTGGATTGTTCGATCGTATTACCCGATGATACCTTGAAAAATTTTTATCTGCCGTCGTTTACGCTGCAACCACTGGTAGAAAACGCCATCAAGCACAATAGCTTTACACTGGAAAACCCGCTGATGATAAGCATTAGCCAAAATGATGACTGGCTTATAGTAAGCAACAACCTTCAAAAGCGGAAAATGAAGGTGTCTTCAACAAACTATGGGTTGGCCAACCTGGCTGAGCGGTACTTGCTATGGTCGGGAGATGAGATTAAAATACTAGAAGACGACAACTCGTTTTCGGTAAGTATAAAATTGTTAAAGAATGAAAATAGTAATCATTGAAGACGAAGAAGTAATAGCGGATGAGCTGGAACAAAACATCAAGAAGCTGATTGAGCAGCCCGTAGATATTGTAAAGCTGAGTTCTGTAAAAATGGCTATCGCTTATTTCAGAAACAATAACAGTCCGGATCTTATTTTCAGTGATATTCAACTGGGCGACGGGCTAAGCTTTGAAATATTTGTAGCGGAACCGGTTTCTGTCCCCATCATTTTTTGTACCGCTTATGACGAGTATGCGCTAGACGCATTTAAGGCTAACGGGATAGATTATATTCTGAAACCCTTTACCGCTAAGATGCTTGACAAAGCCATACAGAAATACCTGCAGTTGAAAAAGGTACTCTCGGCAGATCAAACGCCGCAATACGAAGCGCTTATGCAGTTGTTGGCTGGAAAAGAGGTTCAGAAAACGGCATCCGTATTAGTTTATCATCAGGACAAGATCATCCCAGTAAACCTTGATGATATAGCTATTTTTTACCTAAGTAATGAGGTTACTCATTTGCTTACCTTTTCAGGCAAAACCTATTATCCCAACAAAAACCTGGATGAGCTTGAACGCCTGGCTGGAAATTCGTTTTTTAGAGCCAACAGGCAGTACCTAATTTGCCGGAAAGCGATAACAGATGTGTCGAATTTCTTCTCCAGAAAACTTTCCCTGAACCTTAAAGTGCAGCTTGAAGAAAAGGTAATTGTAAGTAAAGGAAAAGCCCCCCAATTTTTAAGCTGGCTCGCAAATAGCTGATGGAACGAAGCATCGGCCTTGTGCTATTTCCGCCCTGGGGCGGGGAAGGGTGGGGTTTAACAGGTTATTGGATGCCCAAACCCCTTCCTGCCAATTCACATCTCAACCGCACCCCTCCCGTGGGGAGGGAATTAAAAATAGAAATGGAATTTTCCGAATACCTATGATCGCGCCTGCGATTCTTTAGTGCAGGTTAAAAAGGCCTTTCTTCTACTTCTCGTTTTTTTTCATCCCTTTTTATTCCGCTTCCGGCGCGACTTTGCCCGCTTCGGTTACATTTTGCTATAAAATCGATTTGGCAGCCCTCACCTTTGATGCCAATCAGTGAGTAGCTGCTGGCTGCTTTTATTAAAAAACAAATAAAACACTTTATGAAAAAATTACTCTTAATGATTTTAGTTTTGGCATCAACCAAATCTTTTAGCCAAAGTTTGCTGCAAAAATTCGAGTTCGGCTTAAAGGGTGGTGTTAACGTTAGCAATTTTACCAACGCCAACTTCCCTACAGACCCTTTGATCGGTTTTAACGCAGGCGCAACCGTTGCCTTTAAATTTACGAACAACTTTATGGTTCAGGAAGATTTCCTGTTTTCGACCGAGGGCGCGAAGATTAAAGGGGGTGTATTAGGCACCCAGGATCTGAAACTGTCGTACATGAGTATCCCCATCGTGTTAAAATATCGCACTAATGCTGGTTTTTATGTAGAAGCGGGAATGCAGGCAGGTTATAAAATAAAAGAAGACGTTGACGGATTAACGGACACCAAATTTGCCAAAAAGTACGATATGGGCGCAGTTGGCGGAATAGGCTATCAATCCAAAATTGGCCTTGGTATTGGTGCAAGGTATATATATGGCTTACAAAAGGTTCCTGATACAAATACGGAACTTGTGAACGACTTTAAAAACAATACTATCCAGGCAAGTATATTTTACGTTTTTTAACAACTCCCCGGAGCGTTGATGCCAACTAATCCCGAGTCATTTTTTGGCCGGGATTTATTTATAAATTATCTTTCCATGATTGAGATCTTTAAAACAAATGTTGAAAACGAGGATCAAGCTAAAAGCCTTTTTGCTTTACTTTATGTGCAAATTCCCGCTGCTGAAATTAATTTCGATTTGGAGGATTGTGATCGGATATTAAGAATTAAAGGAACATTTTTTTGTTGCCGGGACGTTATTCAAACATTAACAAGCATTGGTTTTGAATGCTGTTTATTGGAATAAGTAAGGTGTTGAGGAATTCTTTAAGTATAATAAACAACCTGATTTCGTATATTTCCAATAGTTATTATTAAGAAACGGTTTAGAAACTTTATATAAAAACAAAGCGTCATTGCGAGTGAAGCGTGGCAATCCCAAGTTATGCAGAGCCGCTCTGTAAGTAGGTGATTGCCACGCTCCGCTCGCAATGACGATAGTTTTATATAGCATCTAAAACAACAGGATTGGTTTAATATCCGTTATAGCTAATCGATTTAAATATGAAGGTTGCCTTTACTATTTTAATATTGTTTTTGGTTACTTCCACTTCGGTGGCACAAGTTGCGGAAGTTGACAGCTCTTATATAAAACCGTATGACCAGAAAATATTGCTTGAAGGGTATGTATCAACCAACACCATTCAGGTTGGCGCTAACAGTAAAACCTATAATGCTAATTACCCCTTAAATGTAGGTTTCGGCCTAGCCGTGAAAAACACCATTATTAACGCTACTTATGATTTTGGGCTGATACCCTTAAAGGGTAATGAATATGGTAAAACGAATCTGAATGATCTTCAGATTCATAATTACGGCACACATTTTATGCTTGATGTATTTCTGCAAAACTATAAAGGTTTTTATAGTGGCGGCTTACATAATCAACCAATCGCTCATTACCCAAATCTTTCCATTACACAGATTGGTGCAGAAGGAACCTACGTTTTTAGTGGAAATCAGTTTTCAGGCAAAGCGGCCTTTGAACAAAGTGAGAAACAACTTATCTCTGCCGGAAGTTTTATTATTGGCGGCGGCGTGTATTTATATAAGATAGGTTTGGATAGCAACATGTCAATTGCCGCGAATCGCCCTGTTCGTAACTTGCAGTTGGGCTTTAACCTGGGTTATGCCTATTCCTGGGTCATCGGGAATTATTGGTTATTATCAGGCATGGCAAAAATGGGGATTAATGGTGGAAACGAACAGCATTTTTCAGGCGCCGGAAATGTTAAGGTTTATCCAACCGCTTTTGCCCGGGGAGCGGCAACTTATGAGAAAAACACATGGGCTGTTTCTTTCCTTATGCTGATCAATGACAAATCGGTATATGCTTTCCAGGATAGATACACGGTAACCTCCATAAACTTTCAACTTTCATATGTAAAGCATTTGGATAGGATCTTCAGGAAAAAAAGTCATGTTTCGTCCTGAGAAAAGATTACAATAGTTAGCGTAAATATCTTGGCGAACAGTTGACTCACCCCGAATGCGCTGCGCTGTTCGACCCTCTTTCCGGCAAGCCGGAAAGAGGGTGAAAATTATCGCCCACTGCAGAGAAACCCTGCGACAATGGAAAGAAAGTACAATTTCTCGCTAACATTCTATCCAAAATACAGCAAACAATAGCCTCTCGCTTTTAAACATTTACCTAAATTTGTTGCTGCTTATTTTATCGACATACCCTCTTATTGAACCTCAATGTCATATACTAATATCTTCTTATTAAACAGGTTAGCCAAAAATCACTTTGTGATTTAACCAACCAATATTATTAAATGCCTATTAAATCAATACTTACTACAATAGCTCTTATCAGTTTTTACACAGTGCAAGGTTTCGGACAAAAACCCATCGACACTACAGCTAAAGTGGCAGCAACAGCGCTGTCCATGCCGGGCATGTCAGGCCCACTTACGCTTAACCCGGAACCTTTAAAGTTTGGTGATATTTATTTGTCGGGTGTTGTAAGCGGATTGGTGCAGTTTCAAAACAATGCGTCGCGGGGCGATAAACCCTTGCAATCGGATATGAGTAATGGGCTGATTTTTATTCAGAAAAACAGCGGTCTTATACAGTTTTTTGTCGAGGTTGGGGCTTATTCTCAGCCAGACATCGGCGTTTCCTATTTAAATTCCAGCCATTCACCAGCGGCATTTTATGGTGTAATACCTCAAGGCTACCTGCAAATTGCGCCAACGGATAAGCTCTCTTTTTTGGTTGGTAAGCTCCCTGCGTTTTTAGGTGCCGAGTATACATTTTCATTTGAAAATATGAATATACAGCGGGGTTTGTTGTGGGATCAAAGTAATTCAGTGAACAGGGGCGTACAGGTAAATTACACGGCAGGTTCGGTTGTTTTTGCCCTCTCATATAATGATGGTTTTTATTCCAATAAATATAACTGGCTTTCCGGCTATGTTACGTACACAGCTAATAGCACCAACACATTTACTTTAATTGGTGCCAGCAGTTTAAGCCGAACCAATATTTCATCCACAGCAACACCGCTTTACCAGGATAACGAACATGGCTACAACTTAATCTATACCCATACTTCTGGAGCATTCACCATTCAACCGTATTTGCAATATACAGCAGTGCCGAAGGCTGCATTGCTTAACACTTCTCAAAATGCTTCAACATATGGCGCTGCCTTGTTGGTTAATTATTCGGTGCCTCATTCAGGCTTCAGTTTGCCCTTTCGGGTGGAGTATATTACCTCTACCGGGAATGCGGTGCAAGGCGCCCCCAGCCTGATTTATGGTGCGGGCAGCAAGGCCTGGTCGGCTACGATTACGCCTACCTATCAGTACAAACGTGTTTTCGTGCGGGGCGAACTCTCCTATGTTAAAGCAAATAATATTACTGATGGATCAGCATTTGGTTCATTGGGCAATAATGATTCACAAACCCGGATGTTGATTGAAACCGGGTTTATTTTCTAAATAGACCCTTGTCGGCAGAGATTAAGGATCATCTGATTTTCATTAAATTATAAACTACTGCAACAACAGCAATTGCAATCTGATTGTCAAGTAAATTAAATTGTATACAATTTAATTTTATACAATGTACATTTGTTCATCAATCAGTAGCAAATGGATTATTTAAAGTTAGAAAATCAAGCTTGTTTCCCGATATATGCTTTGTCGAGGGTATTGACGGCGCATTACAAACCCATTTTGGATGACATCGGCCTAACTTATCCGCAATACCTGGTGATGCTGGTATTGTGGGAACATCAGCAGCTATCAGTAAAAGAAATTGGGGAAAAGCTGTTACTTGATTCAGGGACGCTAACCCCACTGCTGAAAAAGCTGGAAGCGAGAAAGCTGGTGAGCCGGACAAGAAGCATGGAAGATGAACGGGTATTGATGATAAGCCTTACTAAAGATGGCGCTGCTTTAAAGGAAAACGCGGTGAATGTGCCATTCTCTTTTAAATGTAGCCTTGGCCTCAGTGTGGAAGAAATGGTGTCGTTACGAGACAGCATCAATATTATATTGAACAGAACTAAACAAAATAATAAATAACAAAAACAACAAATATCATGTCAGTAAAAGCAATTTACACAGCAGCAGCAACCGCCACAGGCGGCAGAAACGGTCACGTAGTATCATCAGATAAAGTACTTGACCTTGAAGTAAGGATGCCAAAAGAGCTAGGCGGCGCAGGCGGCGCTTATACCAACCCTGAACAATTATTTGCAGCAGGATACTCGGCTTGTTTTGACAGCGCGCTTAACCACGTTATTAAAAACGAAAAGGCAACAACAGGTGTTACCGCAGTGAGGGCTCACGTAGGTATTGGTTCAAACAACGCGGGCGGTTTTGCTTTGGTTGTTAATTTAGAAGCCAATGTACCTGATGTTGACCAGGAAACGGCGAATGCCTTAGTTGAAAAAGCGCACCAGGTTTGTCCGTATTCTAACGCTACAAGGGGTAATATTGAGGTATCGCTTACCACCACCATTTTAAGTGCAGAAGCGTTTGCAGCTGCCAATTAATTAGATCATCTACCAAATAATAAATTAAAACATCACAACCATGAAAACTATTAAAATGCTATCAGTGTTGTTAGTTATACTAATAGGTACTTTAAATCTTCGTGCACAATCAAGCACTAAACCAACCATTGTTTTCGTTCATGGCATCTGGGCCGACGGTTCTTCGTGGGCTGCAGAGATAGAAGCGCTACAAGCTAAAGGTTACCCGGTTATCTCGGTTCAAAATCCCATCACCTCACTGGCCGATGATGTTGCCGCTACTAAACGGGCAATTGCCAGAGCAAAAGGCAATGTGATATTAGTAGGCCATTCATGGGGCGGCTTCGTGATCACCCAGGCGGGTAATGACCCAAAAGTGGTTGGCCTGGTATATGTAGCTGCATTCGCACCAGACCTGGGCGAAAGTGTACCTACCTTATCCGCCAATGGCCCGGCAAATAGTTTGGGTAAATATTTTGAGCCACAGGATGGTTTTATCTTTTTATCAAGAGCGGGTGTAGGTGCTGTATTCGCGCAGGATCTGACTGCTAAACAGCAGGACGTGATCTATGCTACTCAAACACCGGCATCGCAAACTGTATTTGGCGACAAAAGCGGTGAGCCTGCCTGGAAAACCAAAGCAAGCTGGTATATAGTTTCTAAAAGCGATAACGCTATCAGTCCGGACCTGGAGCGTTTTATGGCCAAAAGAATTAAGGCTAAAACAACCGAGATCGACGCAAGCCACGTGGTGATGGTTTCTCATCCTGCAGCAGTGTTGGCAATTATTGAAGAAGCAGCTAATGCACCTGTTAAATAACGTTTAATAGGTTTAAATGCGCTATGAAAAAGAGGTTGTTACCGGAAAGGGGCAACCTCTTTTTAGTTTCCACAGTCTCTATTTAAGAAGACCCTGTGAAGACGAAATCGACAAACGTGTTACGTACCTATTCTGTAAGGCATTACTTCAGAATAAATAAACCTGCCCAATAAGTTGCAATAATGTAACGAATAGGAGGTAAGATATGTCTTATGGCTATATCACCTGTTAAATGTGTAAATTTCTACTCTCCGCCCTGTTTGCATTTCTGCTTTTTGCAGGGCTGAATGGCAATTGCGCCGCAAAATTAAAGCTAGGTGGTATAAGTTTTCCCCATGCAGTTATAATAGCCAATGATCCAGCCCCTTACGGCGATTTTGAAACCCTCATTGTCCCCATAAAAAGAGCAGGTAATTTAATAATTGTGGAAGCCCAGATCGACACACTCGAAGGTAATTTCGTGATGGATACAGGCGCACCATATTTGGTTTTAAATGCAACTTACTTCAGGGATGCACCCCGGATCGACGAAAAATTATCCGCAGGCATAAATGGCGAGGCCAATGGTGGTTCATTTACTACAATGGTACATAATTTCTCTATCCTCGATCTGCACTACAGTCGTATAACTGCCGACGTAACCGATCTATCGGCCATTGAAAACGGCCGCGGCATAAAAATATTGGGACTGCTGGGCACTCGCTTATTCGCCAAGTTCGCGGTTACTATTGATTTAGCTAACAACCTGCTTTATATTCATAAGCTTGATGATAAAGGCAATATCCCACCCAAGGAACTTGTATTTAAAGAACCCTATTTAAAAATGCCATTTAAATATATTAACGATATTATTTTTTTAAAAGGCGCAGTAAATGATAAAACCATGTGGTTTGTTTTTGATAGCGCTGCCGAAACCAACCTGCTGGATTACGCGAAGGCAAAAAAAATATTAAAATCAATGCAGATTATTAACCGTTCAACGCTTACAGGTATAGGCGGAAGCAGTTTTGAAGTTTTATATGCACGATTTGACAAATTAACCCTGGGCGATAAACAGTTTTTGCGCAACCGTGTTTTGATTACCAATCTCGAAAAAATGGGTAAGGCTTACGATTATTCAGTTGATGGCATATTGGGCTACGATTTTTTTTCAAGGGGCGCTTTTACCATCAATTTCGTTAAAAGTGATTTTGAAATGTACATTTACAACAACAACTAATAGTTATGAGGCTGTACGGGCGACATATTATCCTAATATTATTACTGCTAAGTAATATGATAGCCGCTGCACAAAACCGTAATAATTTAACAGCCACCAAAAAGGGGCTCGTATTGCACATCGACCTTAATTCACCCAGGCCCGACATCGATACGATTCTAAGAAGAGCCGCCATTATCGGTGTAAACATTCAACGGTTAAAAGAAAATGATTTCTCAGCGTTAGAAAAGGATGGGTGGGTGTTGATTAAGCGCAAGGGTAATATTGTTGAGTTTAACAGATCGATAAAAGACCTCAAGGCCAACCCTCAGAATAGCCCTTTTATAATCACAAATGATATTATTAAAGGCGATGAAAGGCACGGTTATATGGATAACGCGCTTTATGGCGTAAACAAATTCTCATCCATCTCAGTTTATGAACTGTCTTCAGGCTTAACACGGTTTACATTGCCGGGTTATTTAAAGTCGCGAAGGGTATTTTTATCAGGTGGATTTAACGACTGGAGTACGTTAAAGGGTGCCATGACTAAAACCGCTACCGGCTGGGTTATAGATATAAAGCTACAACCAGGTGCCTGGATGTATAAGTTTATTGCCGACAGCCATTGGTTAGACGACCCGAATAATCTTATAAATCTGGATGATGGTGGTGGTAATACCAATTCGGTTTATTACAAATCTAATTACACCTTCAAGCTGCGGGGTTATGCGGGGGCACAAAAAGTAAATTTGACTGGCAGTTTTAATAACTGGAGAAATAATGAAATATCTTTTACAAAAAATGGCGATGTGTGGGAGTGCCCGCTTTACCTGCGCGAAGGAATGCACACTTACCAATTTATTGTTGATGGTAATTTTATAACCGACCCTGCAAACCCCGATAAGTATAAAGACATTGATGGCAGGCTATGCTCAGTATTGAATGTGGGCGAAACCGTTTATTTTAAGCTAAGCGGCCATGCCAATGCCCGGGACGTATACGTAGCAGGCAGCTTTAATAAATGGGAAGCCGGTAAAATAAAAATGAAAAAAACGGCCGACGGTTGGGCTGTACCAATTATTTTGCCCGCAGGTAATTACAATTATAAATTTATAGTTGATGGTGATTGGATATTGGACCCCGCTAACCCGGTACACGATGTTGAAAATAAAGAGCTCAATTCATTTATAGCGGTAAAGCCTAATCATACGTTCAAGCTTAAGGGTTATAACAATGCAAAAACCGTAATCCTGTCAGGTACTTTTAATAACTGGAATGAGAATGGTTACCGGATGGGGCAAACTGCCGATGGATGGACAATAAGCCTGCATTTAAACCCGGGGAAAACCTTGTACAAATTTATTGTTGACGGTAACTGGATAATTGATCCCGCCAACAAGCTTTGGGAGCAAAACCAATATAATACAGGCAATTCAGTTTTGTGGATTGAGCCGTAAGCCCGGCTTGGTCATTTATTGTTCCCGCGGGGTCTCTTTAAGAAGCTCCTGCGGGGACGGAAAATAAATTATTTCGTTCAATTTTCATTAACTTGCTACAACGTTTTCCAGCTTGAAACATCTCATAGAAAATTACATTTATGCAGAACCTTCACTCACCATTTTTAGGGAATAATGAAACCTTGAGTTACATGGTCGGATGTAACTTGGCTCTGACTAATTATGATGAAAAAGTTGAATTTACAGAGAAGCATACCCATGAGTACCCAGTATCAGCTTGCTTTTAAACGGAAACTACCAGGAAGAAATTGCAGGCCAACAACATCGCAGGCAACCCGGCGATTTCAAGCTGGTTGAAGGGGGGCAATCTCACCGGTGCTATAACTATTTGGCAAACACCGTAAAGATCAATCTGGAGTTTACACCAGTTTTTTTCAGTGGTACAGGACTTTCATCTGCGGCAGTTGGGTATATTTCCAGGGGATATTTAAATAAACTCACCCTTATCAAACTATATCGCGAGTCGTGGGAAGAAAAGATGCCTGTAAGTGCATCATCCCAACTTTTACTGCTTCAACTTTTTAATAAACTTGCTGTTAACTCCACGGTTAAGACGAAGCCAATGTGGGTCGAAAAGCTCAAAGAGTTATTACATGATGAATGGCACAGTAATTTTGATCTTAGCTATTTGTCTGTGGTACTTGGTGTGCATCCGGTAACCATTTCCAAATGGTTCCCATATTATTTTAATGTTACATTAAGTGAATACTTAAGACTTATTAAATTGGACAAGGCGATTTTTATGTTGAAAAACACCCGGTTAAGCCTTACCGAGATTGCCTATACCTGCGGATTTGCAGACCAGGGCCATTTTACCCGCACCTTTAAAGCAGCTACTGGTTTTTTACCAAAAACATTTCGAAAAATTTAGTGGTATAAGCTAATCTCATTCAATTTTGCCAGATAAATCATCCCTATTTTTGCATATCAATAAATATGAAGTATGCATTTTTTAACGACCGTTAAAGCAATTACGATTATTACCATATTGTTGCTTTTTTTTAAGCCTTCACTAAAAGCTCAGGAATTCGATCCTTTTAACGGGCAATCCAAACAATTTCATGTTCGGTTAGAGCGATATTTCGACACACGTAATACCGAAATCACCGAAAGGACAATGCTTCTAAAACGTACAGATCGCTTTATAGACGATCACAATTGGAAACCCGCCGTATTGAAAACAAAGTTGATTGACTATGAGAAGCTCATGGTAGAAGTTGAAAGGCATGAGGCTTATTATAAGATCATCAGACTAAGCAACACCAAAGATACCGCCGCGTCATCAGCAGAAAACCTGATGGAAAATACGACCGACCGTTTAACTGCCGCGGTGGAACAAAACCTGCGACGTATAGGGCCAGTTGATATAAACAAATACGGATTGTCCGCTTATCGCTATCTTATTATTCAGGCACAGCAACAAAACGGAAAAAATCTTAGTCCCCAGGATCTGAACTTCATAAGCCAATTGTCAGATCCGCTACTTAATGGATTGATTAACCGTTACGACGCCCTGATTGATAGTATCAAAGCGCCTCCCCGTAATACAAATGCCTATTACGAGGCTTACAGCGCTCACAAAGAAGTAGCTGCCGCAACACTCATCGATATTACGCGCTGTGAAACTACATTGGCGCGGGCTTATGGTTTTCCGAATGCCACATCGGCCAAATACCAAAATCGATTGCAAAATGGAGAGGATAGCGTAAAAGTTTTGTTAGTAGCCCTTCAAAATCGGGCGGATGTTTTAAAGGACTACCAGAATTTGATGATTCAACATATTAAGAAACAAACGGGCCAAACTACAATACATAGCTGGGACCTCAACACACCAGGAGTTGATGTACCGGAAAAGCAAAATTTTGAACAATCAAAAACGATCATTCTACAAGCCCTGAAACCATTGGGGCAAGACTATGTAAATCATTTTGCATGGCTGCTTGATCAGCAAAATGGCACGTTGGAAATTGCCGGTGGCGCCAATCGGGCAGGAGGGGGCACTTCTATCAGTTACCCTCAAGTTCCTACAAGTTTTTATATGAAACGGTTTAATGGCGATTTGCAAAGTATGTTAACCATGATACATGAGGGCGGACATGTCATTCACAAAAAACTGATGGGTGAAACCCTTGCGGTACCGACCTATGCTTCCGGACCACATTTTCTTTTTGAAGCATTTGCCGTTTTTAATGAGTTGCTATTATTTGACCGGCTGACCGACTCCGCCAAATCCGTAACAGCTAAAAGCTATTACACTAAAAGGCTGGTTGATTTTTTAGCCCATGAGTTATTTACTTCGGCAGAAGAAGGGACATTTGAGCAAGACTTGTATGACGGTGTTGCTACCGGAAAAATTACCGGCAGCAATGACATTGACAGCCTGTACAGCGATGTGATGAAAAAGTATGACGTTTTCTTTCCACAAGAGCCAGAAAGAAAAAGCGAATGGATACAAAGACCCCTGTTTTTTGAAGACCCTCTTTATAACATCAATTATCTGTATGCCGTACTGGTAGCCTGTAAACTTTATGATATCGCCCATCATGACCCGCAAAACTTTGCCAATAATTACAACAAATTGCTTCGCAACGGTTTCAATGACACGGCCGATCACTTATTAAAAAAATATATGGGTTTTAACCTGGGGCACGAAGATTTATTAAACGGCGCTATTAGGCTTATGAAAACTAAAGTAACAGATTTGAAAGATTTTTATAGGTAAGATAGTAACACCAGTCTCAATACCTTAACAACTACTTCTGTAAAAATAAAAACGTCCGCAAGTGTTTCGGTACTTGCGAATGTTCAGCCTATGGCCAATATTTTTCGCCCGCCCCATTTTTTCAATATTTACGTCCAACTAGTACTTCATCTCCCAAACCAAAAGCTATAAAAAGTCAAATTTCCTAGCAAAAACGATCAAAAAATCGCGTTTTCCAACCATTTTTATGCTTAAATTAACCTCTTTTAGACTAAAAACAGAGTTAAAATCAATCTAAAAACCACCTTTTCGCTACTGTTTTGGGCGTTTTTGGGGTAAAAAGTGTACCAAATGTACCATCTGTTTCACTTGTCCCGCGGTACAGTGCAACTCGAAATTAAAATTTAAAGGCATAAAAAAAGGCCTTATTCTTGCGAAAAAGACCTTTCAAAATGGTGGGAGTTACTGGGTTCGAACCAGTGACCCTCTGCTTGTAAGAGCGAGGAATATATCTTGCAACTAATTATCTATCAGAACGTTAACCTATAACTCTGAATTTCTGTAACACATTTGTAAAGCAGAAATTCAATACACTAAGGTAAGTAATAGCGCATAAATAAACAAATTAAAATGGCCAGCTAATGCGTCTGTTTCAAAATTTATTGTGTTTCAAAACCGGATAATTGACAATTAGGTTTAGGACTAGTTATTAAAAACATTTCAAGCTTAAATACTTTCTTGTTTGTTAAAGCCTTAATTAAATCATTTCCAATGACCAAACTATCTATAAAAGTCTTCCAGCATCACAAAAAGATAGACGGGAGTTATAACGTCAAAATTAGAATTGCTCATAAAGGTGAAAAGACATATTTAAACACTGAATATGATGTTAAAAAAGAACAACTGTCATCAAGCTTTGAAATAACCGATCCTTTGATCAATAAAAATTTGATTGAGAAACTTGATCGCTACAAAGGCGAAATTACAAAGATAAGGGACAGCCTATCTTGCTATTCAGCTATAGATATAAAGGACTATTTATTAAATGTCTACACCGATTTTAATTTTATCAAGTTTTGTGATGAACACATTAAAAGCATGACAGCTGAAGGAAGAAAAGGTTCTGCCGGTACATTAAAAACGGTTATGTTAAGTCTGCAGGATCATTTTAAAAGAACACATGTCTCACCTTTGGAAATAACGGAGAATGAACTCAGTAAGTATGAAAGATTTATTCGCTCGGAAAGAATCATAGAACGCTTAAATCACGGGAAACCAATCAAGCGAAAAGTAAAAGGCCTGGGAGATGCAGGAGTACACAACCACATGAGAGACTTCCGGATTTTATATAAAGCGGCCATGCGCTTTTTTAATAATCCACAATTCAATGATATAAAGATACCCTACTGTCCTTTCGATAAGTATAGAATTGTGGCGGCGCCCGAAACAAAGAAGAGAAATTTAAAAGTAGATCAAATTAAATTGATCAGAGATTGCCGACTTAAACGCAACAGCGTTGCTGAACTTTCGAGAGATATCTTTTTGTTAAGCTTTTATTTATGCGGCATGAATGCTGTAGATATTTATAATTTAACATCTGAGAATATTGTCAATAACAGAATTGAATACAACCGTTCGAAAACAAAACGTAAAAGAAAGGACAGGGCTTTTATAAGCATTAAATTAGTTAGAGAAGCCGAGCCTTTATTGAACAAATACCTAGGCACAATAAGCAAGCGGTTTAGTAGCTCACAAAACTTTGATCGTTCGTTAAATACAGGACTAAGGAGTTTATGCAAAAAAGTCGATATGCCTCCTTTTACATTTTATTGGGCGAGACATAGCTTCGGCAATATTGCTCGAAATGTTTGTCGGTTTAGTGTAGACGATGTGGCCTTAAGTTTAAATCACATTGATAGCTATCATAAAACCACAGATATATACTTAGAGAAAGATTGGCGAATAATCGATGAAGTACAGAAGCGAGTAATGCAAGAGCTTCGAAAAAATGCCGAATCAAAATCAACCATAATGCTACCTAAACTTGAAGCAGTAAAATTTCTTATCACTGAAATTTCATTACCTCGCCTGATTAAATAGTTTGATGATAACGGCAAAGCGTAACTTGCTGGTTATGAAATATATACAATGAATGTTAATCGATAGCTATTCAGTCTTTTTCTTGCACTGTCAGAACCGTCACAAAAACCGCTCTGATTGCTTTTAATAAGCGATTTTACGACTTTTTTCTCATATAAACAAATTCATTGTGCCCTTTTTGTGCCCTTTTTTCTGGTTATTTTTTCGCTTTTTTACCTGTTTTAATTTTTCGTTTTAACCCCTTAAGCTAATTATTCAGAACTAGTTCGGAGAAATTTAACTGTTTATGGTCAGACCATAAGTATACTGGAAGCAGGGTCAGGTTCCCGCAAAGTTTTATTATCACATGGCATTACCAGTGACGCGACAAATTGGCTGCAAACCCTTCCAGCGCTTGCTGAAGCAGGTTACCATGCGGTAGCTGTCGATCACCTTGGTTTTGGAGAGTCATCCAAACCTAATGTTCCGCTTACCCCACAAACGCTTGCAGATATTTTACAGGGTGTGCTTATTCAATTGGGGTGGGAAAAAGCGGATATAGTGGCCCAGTCAATGGGCGGCCATGTAGCCGGCCTGCTTACCCTGGATGCACCCTCGAAAGTCGGTAAACTGGTATTGCTCAATGCTGGTTATTGCCTGGCACTTCCAGAAGTAGCAGATCCACTTCACCTCGGACATTCCCAGGTAGCCGGTGGTCTGAAAGTATTAAACCCTGCGACCAGGAATGAAGCTGCTGAATTATTGAACATGGTCTTCTATGACAAAAAAAGTTTTGTTACCAGCGAGGTAATAGATGCTTTCTTTGCGCAACGCCTTGCAGTGCTTGACGGCTGGTCTATCCGCTCGATCAGTGAATCCTGGGCAAGGAGGGAAAATACGATTGACGACCGCCTTAGTGGTCTGGGCAACCATGATGTATTGGTTATGCAGGCCAGGCATGATGAAGTTGCGCCATTGCATTTGGGGATCAAAATACATGAAGGTATACCAGGATCAAAGCTGATCTTTTGGAAGATACCGGCCATGCCGCACCTGTTGAGACACCAGAGCTGTTCAACGCTGAACTCCTCAGGTTTCTGAGCGATGGCGATAGTAAATAAAACTAAAAAAGGAAAGAAGGCCGGCACATCTGTGCCAGCCTTTATTTTTCAGATTAAATATTTAAACCGATTGCTATCATCCGAAGAAAAAGGCCGGTTATAAAGTTATGCTTCTTTATTGCGGCTAGTGTTCGGAGCTTCCAAACTGATAAATTATCGTCTTATCGTAAGTCTCTGCCGGTTCCAATACCGTAGAAGGAAAGTGTCGGTGGTTCGGGCTATCGGGGTAGTATTGGCATTCAAAGCATATTCCATCAAAGGAAGCGTACGGCTTTGATAAATGACCGGAATGTTCGCTAAAAAGGGCATCACCGCTGTAAACCATTACTGAAGGGTAATCCGTGAAAACGGTAAGCCTTCTCGCCTTTTTGGTATCCGTCAGCATTGCAGCAAGCTTTAGCCCATTCCCATTTTCAGCATTGAGTACATAGCAATCATTTACACCAAAAGTCTTCCCTTCCTGCTGCTGTACCTTACTTCCTATGGAAGAGTTGTTAAATTTTAACGTTCCTGCTGCCTTAATAAATCCCGTTGGAATATTCTGTTGATCTTTTTCAAGCACATGGTCAGCATAGACGGATACTTCGTGATCAAAGATCTTTTCTTCTCCGGACAGGTTAAAATAGGCATGGTTGGTGAAGTTTACAACCGTTTGTTTATCGCTTGTTGCCAGGTAATGGATAATGAGTTCGTTACCGGCTGTCCACGTATAAGTGATTTTCGAATTAAGATTTCCCGGGAAGCCGGCTTCACCGTCAGGGCTTTCGATACTAAAGCAAACTGTGTCATCCAGCAGCTCATATTTGAATGTCTTCGTATTCATTCCGGCATATCCGCCATGATTCGTGTTAACGCCTTCATTGGCTTCCAGGCAGTATTCCTGCCCATTTAAACTAAAGGCAGCCCCGCCAATCCTGTTTGCATAGCGTCCTATAGTTGACCCTATATAACAAGTATCATCCAGGTAGCCCTGCAAAGTAGGAAAGCCCAATATTGCATGGTAAAGTTCGCCGTTCTTATCCGGCACCACAATCGAAACCAGCGTAGCCCCGTAATTTGAAACTTCCACATACGCGCCCGAAGGGTTTTCTAATTTAAAAAGGTAGATATTATTTCCATTGTGATTCCCCCAATTCGTAATGGATACCTTGATATTATTATTCATAACTTATAGTGAAAGGTTTCAAAAGGGATTATTTAAGTGAATTATTATAAGGATCTGCTTTAATCGCCAGCCGGTCGTTTTTAAGCAGATCAGGGTCAAATTCAATCCGGATGGCTTTAGTCTCACCCTTCATCAAAGTGAAATAATTATCATTCATTATAGCCGGTAAGATCTGTTCGCCTGTTGTTGCCCTTTCTGCCTGAACACGTACACCGAAAGCTACAGCGGGTGAAGATGAAGGATTGGTGACTTGGGCCTCCACGATATCCTTGCCGTTCACTAAAGTAACTTTATAACTGATTTTAAGACCGACTTTTGGCAGCGCATTAAGCGCTGTAAAATCCTCCCGTTTGTTGCCCCTCCAATAAAGGTTTTCCGAGATAAGCTTACCGTCATGATCGGTAAGTTCTAACTTAATAAAATGCACGTCAGACAGACCTGGAGAAGCAACGTTCCCTTTGAACACATCGAAACTATACAAAGAGTATCCCCAATAAGTGGCGCGTTCTATGCCGAGCATTCTTACATACCTCGCGCTGACCTCCGGAAACTGAATTTTTTGGATGCCGGGCCGCCCTTCTGTTGTTGAATATTCGTCCTGCCAATGCTGCGCGTCGGTCGAAACCTGGATCTTGAATGACTTGGCATAAGCATCCTGCCAATTCAGGCCAACGCCGTTGATAATTTCTTCCTGGCCCAGATCAACATATATCCATTCGTTGTCGCGCGAGTCGCTTGACCAGCGGGTATCATCTTTGCCGTCGGTTAGCATATCCGTACTCCCGTAATTAGTCGAAGACGCAACGGCCTTTTTTCCTAATGCCAGGTTAACGTTATCCTTGTTAAAAGGCATCTGAAACACTTCTTCGGCACTGTTTGCAGGAACATCAGCCATCTTCTTCATGGTATATTGGGCTACTGGCTTTCCATCCAGATTAAACACCTGTGCTTCTGCCGTAAGGCCGTTTGCGTCTTCCCGCGTTGTATTGATCACTTTAATCGCATCGGTTACCGGATTCCATTGAATGTGTAAGGGTTCACAGGCCTGCTTCGCGCCAAAAAAAGCGCCCGTCAGGTCGTAGTAATAATCATACGTTTGCCAAACCATGGAAGGATAAGCGGACTGGCTCATCCAGATCATCATGCCGGAAGCATCTTCGCCCATATGGTCCAGCCATCCTTCATACATGGCCTTATTGGTTTCCAGGTTTACGAACTGCGCTTTACGGCAATAATCTTCTATGCCCGCAGGCGCGCCAAATTCCTGGGTAATTGTTTTATCATAGTTATCCGGTCCGGCGTTAAAAGCTTTTGGCCCGAAGAAATGCTGGTCCCACATTTCATTACGCGGCCACCAGTTCTCTTTTGGCATAAATTTTTTAAAGCTTTCAAAGTTCACAAATACAGCAGTCCCCAGTTCTGTACGTAAGCCCCATCCACGGTTACCGCCAATAGCTGTTGGATATGGAGAGAAATAAAAACGGGCATCAAAATTCTTCCATGGCCCGCTGCCGGTCAGGTCGTCTGCATGGGAATTCGGCTGATAATAGCGGTCTCCGCCGTCGAAGGTGGCGATGTCCTCCTTGAGCCAGGCGCTCAGTGGCGGCTCCGGCCAGCCTTCATTTTCCGCACACCATACTGCTATTGAAGGGTGATTCCGGAAGCGTTTGATCTTCTCAATAGCATTAGCATTAAAAACATTGATGTCAGCCGGCAGGTTTGGGTTAGCGTTAAGCCAGAATTCATCCCAAACCATGATGCCATACTTGTCACAGGCATCGTAAAATTCACCGTCTGTGGTCGAGCCGATCCAGTTTCGTATCATGTTATAGTTCATCTCCTTATGCAAACGTACCTTCGTATCATATTCATCGCCATGGCAGCGCAGCATGTATTCAGACATGCCCCAGTCTCCGCCTTTAATAAATACCTTTGTACCATTAATAAACAGGTGTAGTACATGGCCCAAAGTATCGTAGCTGTAGCGTTTAATACCGAATTTAATATTCTTTTGATCCGATACCTGCCCATTCATTTCCAACGATAGCTTGCATTCATAAAGATTGGGGTCGCCATAGCCGTTTGGCCACCATAATTTAGGGCCGTTGATCATTAGCTGATTCAATTCGCGTTTATCCAGTTTTACTTGTTCGGTGCCGTTAGCATTTACGGTAACCTTTTCAGAAAATTCGATGTTACCCGGCATGATGACACCTTTGATAATGCCATGCTGTACTTCGGCGGATTCATTCTTGATGTCCATAGCTATAGAAAGGTCTGCACGAGCATTGGTCGGCAGGTCGGCCCGTATCCAGGGATCAATCAGTGTCAGGTCGTCCGTATTACTGAGAAAAACCTTGTCCGTAATTCCCATATCGAGTCCTGGCACATACGGCATCCAGTCCCAGCCCGCTGCGGATACGTAGTCCGGGCTCCCCACATTGGCCAGCGGTTGCTGTGGCAGATAAACCAGCACAGCAAGCACGTTTGCACCATTGCGCCTGGCCAGCGTGGTAATATTGAAATGCCCGCGCTGCATAAACCCGTCCAGTTTACCTAAAAGGACACCATTGAAGTAAACGTCCGCCTTACGGTTGATGCCGTCGAAATTAAGCCAGATATTTTTTTGGTGATAGCCTGAAGGGATATTTACTTCGGTCCGGTACCAGAAGTTGCGGTCGTATTTCGATTTGTCAACCTTGTAGATATTGTCGCCGAAGTTGGGGTCTTTTTCCAGGCCTGCCGCGACGTAAGAAGAGAATACCGTTCCCGGAACGATGGCATTTACCCAGCCGCTGGTGTTATATCCAGGCTTATTGATATCGCCGTTTACAGATCCGTCCGGTGTAACCTTCCATTCCTGGGCGGCTGAACTATGCAGGTACACTACATTATTTTGCGCATGTGCCTGCAAAAGAAAGGACAATAGTGACAGGAGAAGAAAAAAGGGTTTGATAGCGGATTTAAGCATGATAATTATCTGTTGAACGGTTATTTGATTGCATTTATTTGAATGATTTCGCTGGTTTTATAGGTGTCAATGCCCGGATTAAAGCCGATTTTCATCAGAAAATCGCCAGAATAGACGATGCTGCTATCTACAGCGGATTTGCTTCCCGGATAAAGATTAACCTCTTTTAAGTTATATCGGCCGGAAGGATTCAGCCCCTTTAGCCGCAAGGGCAGCTTGCTTCCTTCACCATAACGGTAATTCACCAGGTAATTGAACATTACCGCGGTTGACTTGGTACTATCAACGTATAGCATCGAAGCAACACTTTGTGTTTGCGGGTCAGAAATCCTGTATTGGTCACCGTGCCAGATGACCGGCTTCAGCTCATCATAAGTCCTAATAGCGTCCTGACAGAACCTGAGGTCACTGGGACTAAGTTTGCTGATGGCAATATCAAAACCAAGCCTGCCCATCATGGCGACGTCGATTCTGAATTTCAGCGGTTGATGTCCCCAGTCGGTAACGTGGTTGGCAGATGCCATCGCCGGGTAGAAATAAGAATATTCCCATTGGATAAATATGCGCTCCAGCGGGTCTGTGTTATCGCTTGGCCAGTATTCTGTAAAATATTTAAGCGCCCCGTAGTCCACACGGCCGCCGCCCCCCGAACATAACATCATGGGCACCTGCGGATACTTTGCCCGAATTCGGGCAAGAACACTGTATAAGCCTCGCACATAATCCACATAAAACTGCGACTGGTCCTTTTTTAAGTAAGGGGAATACGCATTATAAATGACCGAATTGCAGTCCCATTTGATATAAGCGAGGTCCGGGCTTTTGATAAAAAGCGAGTCTACTATCCGAAAGACAAAGTCCTGCACGGCTGGGTTAGCCAGGTCCAGCACCAGCTGGTTGCGAAAATAGTATTCAGGCCGCTGCGGCTGTTTGACCACCCAGTCAGGATGCTTATGGTATAGGTCGCTTTGCGGGTTGACCATTTCGGGTTCAATCCAGATACCGAACTTCACGCCATCATTTTGTGCCTCTTTTACGAGTGAAGCTATGCCGTTTGGAAGTTTAGACCTGTTTTCCTGCCAGTCACCAAGGCCTGCATGGTCACCGTTGCGCGGGTATTTGTTGCCAAACCACCCATCGTCAAGCAGGAAAAGATCGACGCCCAGCTTTTTAGTGTCCTTTAACAGACCGTTAAGCTTACTTTCATTAAAATCAAAATAAGTTGATTCCCAATTGTTCAGGAGCGTTAGCCGCGATCCGTTTCCATCCAGCAGCTTATAGTTCCTTGCCCATCGTTGCAGGTTACGGCTGGCGGTACCTTTACCACTGTCAGAAAAAGTATAAACAAAAGCAGGCGTTTCAAAGGCCGTCCCAGGCTTCAGCTTGTATGGAGAGGCATAATTATTGATCCCTGAAATGATTCTCAGATTATTCAGGGGGTCCACTTCCAGATCGGTCCTGAAATTGCCACTCCATTCCAGCGCGCCAAACAGTACGCTCCCCTTGTCTTCACCGGCAGGCTGGTCAAGAGAAACCATAAAAACAGACGGCATAAATAAATTTGCGCGTGTACCGAGTTTACTGTCGAGGGTCTTTACACCATGGGTCAGCATCGTCTCCTCCGGCTGCATTTCCCTGGCCCAATCCCCGTGATATTGTCTTAACCAATAATGCTGCGCTTGCAGGTCCAGATTCGCTGAAGCGAATTTTTGCAGGATCACATCGCCTTTTTCATGGTTTTTAATCGTGCACCATTGTTCAACGACATCTTCCTGGTAATAGGTTTTATAATATAGCGTTACCTCGAAATCATAAACAGGGTCTTTCAATAGCACCGATGTTAGGCTTACGTCATCGCTGATCTTAGTGACCTCGTGACTGACATAACGAAGATCGAGCGACTGATTGCCGTCGGCATGGGTAACCGTAATGGCAGGCTCCGCAAGATTCCGGGAACCAGCCGGCGTATAAGCAGCATTCAGCATGCCGGTATAATCACCCGGCTGTGTGAAAATAGTTTCCATCTGCCTGTATTCGGCCGGGTTTGCCAGTCTTTTACCGAGATATAGATTTTTCAGATTTTTCCCGGTATCGGCCTGCAATACCAAAACGTTATGACTGGTTTCAATAGGAATGATCACGTCCTGGGCCATTAGCCTGGCTGGCAGTAAGGCTCCTGTGCACCATAAAAGGACACCCAGATTCTTGTATTTTACAGTTCTATATTTCAATGGTTCTATATTTTATTATTTTTTTCAAACGTAAATTAGTTCTGTATACCGGCGGTTGATCTTATCCTCAGTGGTCATACTATTTTGCTTAAGCTGTTTGATAGTTTCAAGAGATATACCGGCTACACCGCTATTAATTTCAGACCGGTAGACTTCGGGCGCATAGCCGATCGTTTCTGTATAAAAACCGACCAGGTCATTCTTGTAGTCTTCAAAATTATCACTTTGGATTATTGCAATGGCACAGCCGCCAAAGCCTGCTCCGGTCATGCGTGCGCCCGCCACCCCACTATAATGCCGGCTATATTCAGCAATGGTATCCAGTTCCTTTCCGCTTACTTCGTATAATTCCTTCAGTGATATATGTGATTCATTCATCAATTGTCCGAATGCCTTCAGATCGCCCTGTTTCAGCACCACTGCTGCACGTTTAACACGGTCATTCTCTTCGACAACATGCCTGGCTCGGCGCCATACCGTTTCATTGGTTATTAAATGCCGGTGCTGGTGGAGCGTTTCTGCATCGATCTGGCAAAGTTCAGTGATAGATAGTTCTTTCCGGAGGCACTGAAGCGCTTCCTGGCACTCCTGTACACGTTCATTGTACTTAGATCCGGCCAGGGTACGCGGCTTATTGGTATTAATAATGGCTAATACATGATCGTTAAGCGGGACATTCACTGTTTCGTAAGCCAGGGAATTGCAGTCCAGGATAAGCGCCATGTCTTTCGCTCCAAAAGTTACCGCAAACTGGTCCATGATCCCGCTGCTGACCCCTATATAGGAATTTTCAACCGCTTTTGTTAGCTTAACTAAATCCAGACGGGAAAAACCTCCAATAAACAGTTCATTAAAGGCATAGGCGGTTACCACTTCTATAGAAGCAGATGAAGATAAACCGGCACCGATTGGAAGGTTACCATAATAAAGCAAGTCAAAACCGCCCGTTATATCCATGCCTTTTTCGGCAAGAAAACGGATTACGCCCCTGGGATAGTTGAACCAGGTACCTCCTTCTTTTTCAAAATTGTCACCGATTCCATTATCCGTAGTTTCCTTAAAATTGAGACTACGGAACCTGATCCTGTTCTCAGTGTTTGGTGAGACTAATAGATAGGTGCCATAATTAATAGCGCATGGCATTACCAGTCCGCCATTGTAATCAATATGCTCACCGATAAGGTTTATGCGTCCCGGACAGAAATAAATGTTAGTTGCTTCCTTTCCGTAAATATTTTTAAATGCATGAGCTAGTTCCTGATTTGTCATGGTATTATTGCAGGTTAATAAAGGGAGTGATAGATTGTATATGATTCCGGCTTCCCAGATGGGCCGCTTCCAGTTCAAGTACCTGTTCGAATAGACTGTTTGCCTCGCTGAACTGCTTTAAACCTAAATAGCCAAGGGCCTGCAGGAACAGCACATGTATGTTATTGCGCAAGTTTAAGTCGTCTTCAAAGATGAGCAGATCAGGTAATGAAACAGCGAAGTAGTCTATCTTAACTTCATCGTTCAAATGCTGCCTGCCATAACTGACCAGCTTTTCGAAAATGTGGGTCGCCTTCGTAGTATCACCCAGTTTCTGCCAGGCTAAGCCCTGGTAAAATATCTTTTCGGGTTTCTGGTCATTGTAAAATATTGCCGCAGAGGGCTCATTTAGTCCTATCGTAGCCTTTTGGAAATAGTTACGTGCACTTTCCTGCTGCTGTAAACCTTCAAAAGCGCAGCCGAGCCAATAAAATATATCATTCTCCTGGGCGCCGAACAACTTGCCTTCGCCAAGATTGTATGGATAGACCTGGGCCTGCTCCAAAAGAGCAATTGCTTCTGCATAAGCGCCTGAGGCACATTTTTTTTGTGACAAAGCCATCAGAGAATAGACGTATTGCTCAGTGACCCGGCCCTCACCGCCTTCCCAGGGATGGAACTTTCTTGCTGTCAGCAATTCCAGCGCCTTTTCATTTTCACCCATAAAATTATATAAGGTAATTCGTTCAAGGTAAACGTCATCTCTTTCCAGTACCAATTCCAGATGGTTTTCTAAAAAGCGAAGTCTTTCCTGTGGTGCCCTGTTCAGCCGCTTATAGAGCTGGTCAAGTTCCATCAAGATACGGGCATCGGTCTGATCCAGTGAAAAGGCCTTTTCATAATACTGTAAAGCCTTTTCCGGATTGTTCAATTTGTTGAAATTCGCGATAGCCAGGTTTCGGAAAGCTGTAGGAAAGTGATCATCAACGGCCACAGACTGTTCCCAATAAGCAATCGCATCGGGATACTGGCGTTTGTCGTAAAATAAGTTCCCCAGATAGTAAGGCACTTTAGCATCGGCCGGGTTAGCTTGCTTAGCCCATTGAAGTATGCCTATTTCTTCTAAACGGTTTGGAAAGCACAAATAAGGATCAGCTGCCGCAGCTTTTTGTAGCCAGTTTGTTGCCGATAACGGGTCATTCTGCTGCTGACTGAGCCATCCAAGCGTATATAAAACAATTGGATCTTCGCCATTATCCACTAAGGCAAGCCCCAATAGCCCTGCAGCTTCTTTAAACATGCCTGAGGCCGCATAGTCCAACGCATATTCCAGCAGATTATTGGACGTGCGCCGGGATAAACCCAAAAGATCTTTCAGGTATTCATCTGCTGTGGTTGGTTCATTGCTTAATCTATAAGCACAGATCAATTCGAATAAAGCGCCAAGGTTAAATTTATCACGTTTCAATGCTTGTTTTGCTGTTGAAATCGCTTTATCCAATCTGCCCGTTTTTCTTTCAGCTGCAGCTTTAACGACATAAGCTTTACTATTATTTGCATTGTGGTCGATGGCAAGGGCAATATGATCTGCGGCTAATTCCACATCCCCCCGTAACATATCGATCTGGGCGACTGAAAAGTAACCGGCATCCTTCCATGCCCTGCTCCAAGTAGCTTTAAAGAACGCCTCGTAAGCTTCGTCAGGCCGGTTCTGGTATTTTAAACTCAGCCCAAGGTTATAGTAGGGCTCACCGTCATACGGGTTGGGGTTCCGCTGCGTGCCTGTTTTCACTGCTTTCCTGAAATAGACTTCGCTTTTCTCAAATTTCCCTCTCCGTAAATGCCATAAACCTAAGGCGTTATTGTTCCGGATATCGTCCGGTTCACGCTTTAGTGCTTCCTCATAATAAGGCACAGGGCTATAGGTAGCATGGCGGTATTGCTCCAAATGCTGCCCCGTTAAAAATAGCTGTTCGGTCGTGCTTATTTCTCCGGGTTGTAAAGCAGGATTTGCCGGCGAGGGCAATTCATTCTGCTTATTTTTTGATGGCTCATAACGTAGTAGTTCTTTTTTCGTGCTGTCGGTTACCACAAGTATTAACTCGTTTTCATCCAAATCATAAGCAGGCAATTCCTTTTCGTAAATGTTCTCCGGTGAAAGCGGGGATGTTTCATCAAGCACAATCTTTTCTGCATCACTTAGACGGATGGTTACCTCAAGTGGCGACGTCACCTGCACTTTCAGGATAAGTAAGTTACCGTTCTTTTCTAAGGCTACGAGAATGTCCTTTGATGCATTTTTCACCATCCCCAGCTCGCGGTAGGGCAAAAAATATTGCGTAAAGCATTTTTCTTCATAAGGCATTAGCCAGCTGAAATCCGGTTGATTGTCTGTAAAAACACCTGTCATCAGTTCGATATAAGGCCCGTCTTCATCTGTCAGGTTCCTGTCCCATGCCTGTCCAAAATCACTGTGGCCCCAGGTCCACTGCTTTTTTCCAGGTGAAACATGGTGATCGGCCACATGCAAAAGGCCTCCTTTGGTATCATGCTCATAACCGCCGACAAAATCATAATCTGAGTTAATAGCCATATAAGAAGTCGGCACCGGTATGTTTTTATACATGGAAATATCCGTTCCGGGCGAATAGTCTACTTTATAATAGGTCCCGGTTGCAATAGGAAAGCTGGACACATCCCGCTTTCCGTGGTCAAATACCGCGTTCACATCCGGTGGAAATATCGACTGATAATGATCATTGACTTTTACGGCGGGGTTGGCCCACCATAGAAAGGTTTGCGGCAGAGACGACCTGTTAAACAACTTGGCCCTGATCTCGATATACGCAGTATCAGGCCGGAGGGTAAAACCCGCCATACCCTTGGTATGGAACATTTTTTCTACCTCATTTATCCATATCGTCTTACTGCCGTCTGCATGCGTTTCCAGCGTATAATCTACAGGCTCAAAGGTGCTGGGCCGATGATGCTGAGGCCAGTTAAATTCAATACCGCCGGAGATCCAGGGTCCTGTCAGGCCTACTAAGGCAGGTTTGATGACCTGGTTATAATAAATAAAATGCCTCTCTTTGATTTTGTCGTAAGCCATTTGTATACGGCCGCCGAGCTCCGGCAAAATCATCACCTTGATATACTTGTTTTCGAGAAAAAGCCCAGTGTATTCCTTGTCTTCCTTTTCATCCGATATCTTTTCAATGATCGGATTAGGATATACCACACCGCTGCTTCCCTGGTAAACACGCTTTTCGAAAAACATGGGATTCTTATCGGGCTTGCCTACGCCATAAGTTGGTATGATTACTTTTTCTTCCCAAACTGATACATTTAATTGCTGCATAGTATTATTATATAAATTAATGTCTGATTAAATTTTCTTCCAACTCTTCCAGCGTCTGTCCCTTTGTTTCCTTTACCTTATTTTTAACGAACAGAAATCCCAGAAAGCAAATGACTGCATAGAGATAAAAAGGGCCATAGGTGCCCAGCGTCTTGGCCAGGATTGGAAAGGTAAAGACCAGCACGAAGTAGGCGCTCCATAATGACACGATTGCAACAGAGGAGGCCGCGCCCCGGATCTTATTCGGAAATATTTCCGAAATCAGCACCCACGTGACAGGTGCCAGTGATACAGCATAGGTACTGATGGCCAGTAAAACAAATATTGATATCAGGCCGGCGGGGAAATGGTTCTGCAACAGAAATGCAAGAATGATATACAGTACTGACAAGCCAAGTGATCCGGCCAACATCAGCGGTCTACGGCCAAGCTTGTCCACCTGCCACATGGCCAAAAGCGTGAATAGCAAGTTAACGACACCTATGGCTACCGTTTCAAATAACTGACGGTTTAAGGAGGCACCTACGGATTGGAAAATAGTCGAAGTATAATTAAAAACGACATTGATCCCGCAGAACTGTTGAAAAACTGCCAATACAATGCCGACAACGACCGCCGGGCGAACGGATTTCTCAAAAACCTGCTTATACGATCTTGTTCCAGGTCCGGCGATTGAACCCTTAATTGCCTGAATTGTAGATTCAGCGAATCCTTCAGAGCCGATTTTTTGGAGTACGGACTTCGCTCTGTCCTCTTGCCCCGATTGCATTAACCAGCGCGGGCTTTCCGGTAACCAGATTACGCCAATCAGAAATATCGCAGAGGGAACTGCCCCAAGGCCAAACATCCACCGCCAGGCATCATGGCCAGTATCCGCCAGCAGATAATTGACCAAATTGGTTACCAAAATGCCAATTACTACGGTCAGCTGGTTAATGGCGACATTGCGGCCTCTTACCTTTGCAGGTGAAACTTCTGCGATGTACATTGGGCAAAGCATGGAGGCCATGCCCACGCCGATACCCGCAGCAAATCGCAATAAAATAAAAAAGGGCAGTGTTTGTGTAAATGCAATTGCGAGTGAGGACACTGCAAAAATCACTGCGGCCGTCATCAGCCCCGGCCTGCGGCCATAACGGTCTGAAAGTTTTCCTGCTATAAGGCAGCCCACGATACAGCCCAGGGCCAGCGAGCCGGTCAAAAAACCTTCCCATAAAGGGTCGAGGCTGAACTGGGTTCGTAAAAAAGGCAATGCCCCGGAAATGACTGCAAAATCAAAGCCGAACAGGTATCCCCCCAATGCTGAAATAAATGAGATGCCAATAATGTAACGATGGTTAAATTCCTTTGTTCCGGTCATTTATAATATTTTTTAAGACAATTTCGTTATTAATCATGGTTAATTGGCAAAGGAATGATGTTGACCATCAAGGCATCGGCAGGCGATAATGTTAAGTGAATAATATTTTCGTTTCTTTTTAAAACTCCTACGAGGGTTCCTGAAAGTATGTCCCGTATCTCAAAGGATTCATTTGGCTTTAAACCCAGCGTTTGCCTGGTAAAACCAGTGGAGAAGCGTTCCTTCAGGTCAAAATTAAAGATCGCCGCTTTTACGGTATCGCCTGGCAAATAAAAGGACAGCTGCTGGTCTAATGTAGCCCCGTCGGCAGCCCTTTGTGGAATGAATGCCTTAGGATGGCTGAATAAGCTCATTAACCGCCGGTTATTCATGAACTTTTCCGCCCGGGAAGCTGCAAGCGAATCCCTGTAGTCGGAGCCGTCACCATAGATGCTGCCCATTACGGCCATAGCATATATTCTCACCTTGATTTCCTGCTCACTTAACACAGGATTGCGCTGAAATTTTTTCATAATGCTCACATCAAGATTGGTGAAGGGCCATATAGTTCCCTGTACCCAACCCATATGTGACCCCGTTGCCAGTGAAGCTTCTGTACTTCCCCAATGCGGAAAACCTTGCTGATCGTTTCTCAAGTGGGAGTAAACATCGGTTGATATGAAGCGGGCATGTGCATATTGGCTGGGAAACATTGGTGAAATCGCCTGGGTAATAAAAATATCTTTACCCATAATCGAGTCGGTCAGGAATCTTAGCAATTTCATACCGTAGTTGTATGCCTGTATGCCTGTACGTATTTTGGGATCGTAACGCCTGGAGGTTTCCAGTGCCCCTGCGGTTAGAAAATCAATCTTGATAAATTTCGCGTTAATCGCCTTGGCTTTCTCTAATTGCTGTATGATATACTGGCGAATAGCAGGATGTGTGGGGTCCATCGCATAAGCGCCCCATTTCCCATCTTTGTACATAATGGGCTTGTCATTATTATCTCTCAAAAGAACATCTTCTAAAAGATAGTCAGACCCAGGGACTTTTCGTCCTTTAATATCGTCCTTCCAGCTCCACATGGCAAAAGGAATGAAATAAAATCCCATTTGCTGTCCGTTCCCTGCTGCATATGTACTGATGTCCTTAAGCACATCAGTTGAATAGATCTTTTGATCATAAGAGTCAATACTTAATACAGGTTTACTGTTAGCGCTGAAGTTTTTAAGTGAATGCAGAAAGTCAGAGATCTGTTTTACTGCAGGAGGCATCATAATTCCTTCAGAGCCCAAAACGCCCTCTACGCCAAAGCTATTCCAGTAGACCGGTGCGTCTTTATTCCATGTTCTGCTTCCGTTAATCCTTGCATTTATTTCGCCGTAGCCTACAAATGCATCCTGCAAATGAGGCAGGCAACTTAAATAGATTAGAGGCGAGCTTACTTGATTACCAATCATTGTACCATGCTGAACCAGATCATGCGTGCCGTCTAAGCCTCCGTAATCGGCAGGCAAAGCAGCGTTATCGGGAGTTGATGCGCCTCCAAAGATTTTTAGGGAATCGAGGCAGCCAGTATGATGCCCGATCCGATAGGAAATACCAGTTTTCCAAAAATTATGTTTTACGCTACCGATTACTATTCCGGAATTGCTGATCTTATCATATAAACCAGCAAACTCATAGCTAATGCCGGAATTTGTGGGTGCTGCTGATTTTTCCCATGTACGCTCCACAACATTTACCCAATCGTCATTGTCAAAAGGCACATCCAGCAGCCGGGGTTCTTTACCTGGGATAAAAACAAGGCCTTTATATTTAGGTAGTACCGCGAGTGGACTGATATCCCTTGTTTCGAGAGGATAAGCGGGAGCTACGCTCGATTCTGCCGTCATAGAAACTAAGATACATGCCCTATCCTTGTAAATGGTGATTAATTGCTTAAGTAAAAATAAGTGTTTGTTATCACTATGGATCAGTGTCAATTTGATGCCTTTTCCCAGGCTATCATGAACGGCAGTAAAATTAATCGCGTGGTTTTTAAAATCAGCTGTACTAACAAAGCCAGCCTTCATATCTGTAAGATATCCGACTGTGTTGTTGAGTAAAACACCGTTATTAAAGCGCCAATTTACCATGCCAGTCTCCGTGTCGAGAATTAGCCTTAAGTGTGAATCCTGGAAAACACGAAGCCGGCTACTCTTTCTTAATTGTTGTGCAATTGACGAAAGGCAGCAAAACATAGAAATCGAAAAAACAAGTAACTTTTTTATCATTATATATTTTTTACTCAGGGATTGAACAAGCACCTTGGATAAATAGACTTATGTTAATTTAAAGATTGGCTATTGGGTAAAATTGAATAAATGCCGACCACTATAGAATAGTCAATCTTATGAATATGATGGATAATTTTACGGGGGCGTACAAATATCCATCCTGATAATACAAAAGCACCATTAAAAACTACCGGCTGTTTAATTGATAACAGCCGGTAGTTGTACAATTGGCGTCAAACCTGCAACTTTTAAAAGCCAGGGTTTTGAGTCAATACGCCGTTGCTTAATTGTATTTCGGTTATGGGAATAGGTACATGCTCATTTACCCCAACTTTAAAGTTTGGAAGAATATTTCCTCTTCCGGTCCTCACCAGTTCATAAAACCTGCGGTGCTCACCGAGTGCGGTTTCTACACGCATTTCATGATAAATTTGTGCTAAAGTAACCGTCCCATAATCAGGCAAAATCGTCATATCTGTGTTTCCGCCGCTTTTTCGTGCCCGGTCACGGATCTGGTTAACCAGCGCAGTCGCATGTGCCACATTGCCATTCTGAAACGCTGCCTCAGCAGTCCATAACATATCTATCGCCAAACCGTAAACCCGGTCATTTGTCGGTCCGTCACCGCTGCCACCACCATTTAAGGTTGGGATTTGGCTTGTCGGTAGCCAGTATTTCCTGTTCCAGTAGCCGGTTTCGCTGGTAGTGGTGTTGGCAATCGTACTATCCGGCATGTGCTCGTTATTGAAAATTACCGTGGCGTTAAGTCTCGGATCTCCTCTTTCAAATTCATTTACCAGGGAAACAGAAGGAACCACGAAGCCATAGCCCCAGGTATTTCTTGGCGCATCGAACAAGTCGAGCAAGTTGCCCACATTTTTGCCGGGTATATCAGCACAATTGACTTCAAAAATCGATTCCGGCCCGAATTCTCCTGCGACGGTCCAGATCTGGGTAACATCCGGAGCCAGGGTGTACTGGCCCGAGCTAATGATAGCATCTCCGAGTACCTGTGCCTGCGCAAATTTCTTTTCCCACATGTAGGTTTCCAATAGCAGCGACTGTGCTGCACCAATAGTTGCACGGCCACGATCTGTTACTGGCTGATTAGATTGACTAGGCAGATCCTTAATGGCGGCGTTGGCATCAGACTCGATCTGAGCCCAAACCTGATCCGGGCTTGATTGCGGCGCATTATAATCTCCATTAGTCTGTGGCGTGGTTACAATTGGCACCCGTCCAAAAAGTCGTTCGAGTTGTAAATAATAGTAGCCTCTTAAAAAATAGGCTTCTCCAAGAACCTGTGTTTTAAGGGTGGCATCCATTGAAATGGCTGGAACTTGCTGCAGCACGAGGTTTGCCAGGTAAATTCCCCTGAAATTATCCCGCCAGGCATTAAATACATAACCATTATCCGCCTGTTCGGTAAATAATTTCAATTGGGTGATCAATTCCTGATCAGAAGCACCGCCACCACCTTTATTGGCATCATCCGCCATAATATCTCCAAATGAAGAAGGCGAATAGCCACCATAGGCCCCGTCTTTCATCAAACGGTAGGCATCAGTAACAGCAGCTACGGCATCTGCGCTCGTTTTATAATAACTTGAAGTCGAAACCTCTGCTGTTGGCGTTTCGTCTAAAAACTTTTTGCATCCACCAAGGCTGATCATCAGGATCGCGCACAGGGCTAAATAGTAATATTTCATGTTGATCTTTTTAAATAATAAAAACATTAGAATGATAAATTTGCCCCGGCCGAGAGCGTACGGCTCTGCGGATAACTGCCATTATCGACACCAATGTCCAGTGTTCCGCCAGCACCACTATATTGCTGGCCAAGCTCTGGATCATATCCGGTATATTTGGTAAAGGTTAGCAGGTTCTCTCCGGAAATAAACACACGGAATGTTTTAATTCCAGCTTTCGCCAGTACATTTTTGGGCAAGGTATAGCCTATAGACAAATTGCGCAGGCGCAAATAGGATCCGCTTTGCAGGTAAAAACTGGAGATACGGGAGTTATCATTCGGGTCACTGGCAATCAGGCGTGGAAGCGTATTGCTCGTACCCGGACCTGTCCAGCGACCTAGCTCAGACTCTTGCATGTTATAATTGGAAATAAAGAATCCATCAGTATAATATTCATAGGCTGCAAGGATTTTATTTCCGTAAACGCCATCGAAATACGCGTTGATATCAAACCCTTTGTAAGTCGCACCAAAATTAAATCCATAGGTAAGTTTAGGTATCGGAGAGCCCAGGAATGTCTGGTCACTCGAATTAATTACCCCGTCACCGTTCAGATCCTTAAACCGGATATCACCCGGCGCTGCACCAGGTTGGGTGGCATGATTAGCCACATCAGCAGGCGTCTGGAAAATACCATCGGCTACATAGCCATAAAAAGAGGCTACCGAATGGCCAACCTCCGTCAACTCTGTTTCGCCCGGCTTGATGTTGCCGCTGTAAATCTGTTCGCCAGGCACATCAAGACTGGTAACCTTATTCGTTATCGTGGTGATATGGAAACCAGCATTGAAATTTATATCCTTATTTATGGTTGTTTTATAGTTTGCTTCGAACTCAATTCCCTTGTTATACATGGAACCTGCATTCTCAATCGGGCTTTGGGTAAAGCCGGATTCAGATGGAATGCCAATACTCAACAGCATTTTATCCGCCGTTTTCTTGTAATAGTCAAATGAGCCGGTAATATGATCGTTAAAGAGGTGGTAATCGAAGCCCATATTTAAACTTTTTGTCTCTTCCCATTGCAGGTAAGGATTAGGAAGACCTCCCGGGTCGCCGGCAAGCGCGGCTGCAGCAGGATTACCGATGGCATAATAATTATTATTGATCGGTGCGGAATAGCTGTAGTAGCCGAGCGCCGATTGGTTACCCACCACACCATAGCCCCCGCGGATTTTCAAGTAGGTCAGCACATCGTTCTTTGGAAAAAAAGATTCGTTAGTGGCCACCCAGCCCAAAGAAGCTGACGGGAAATTACCAAACTCCTTATCATTGCCAAATTTTGAGGATCCGTCACGGCGTATGGTCGCAGTCAGGAAATATTTGTCCTGAAAATTATAATTCAAACGTGCCATGTAAGATAACAAATCCCATTCCTGTTGCGTACCGCCGGTTTGCTGATTAGATGTGCCAGCGTCCAGATATTGAAGATAGGAAGCATCGCCTTGTCCCTGATCATAACCATAAATGTAATTATAGGTAAATCGCTCTTCAGAAACACCTGCCAATACATCGAAATGATGATCATGATGTACAGTGAAGTCATAGGTTGCTGTATTATCCCAGGTCCAGTGAATAGCCTGGTCCTTTTTTTCGGAAAGAGAGGCATTAGGATTGTTGAAATTCGGGGCTACGTCATAGGTTGGCGTAAAGTCTTTGCTATCCGTAAACTTAATATCGGCGCTATAAGAACTCCTCAATGACAACCCCTTGATGGGTTTGTATTGCATGTAAACATTTCCCAGCAGACCATACTGGTTATAAGGTTCATTATCATACAGATAATTTACCTTTGCCAGCGGATTAACAATATCTGAATATTTAGTTGCTGAATAAGATCCGTCCGGATTTTTAACCGGGATCGTCGGGTCTTCAGCAAAAGCATCATTGATAATATTACCACCTGAGTCAGTTTCGTCGCTATGCGTCAATGATTTACTAAAAGACAAGCTTTCGCCTAATTCAACGTTTGATTTTGGTTTGAAAACCAAATTATTGGCAAGATTTACCCTATTATAATCAGACCCTAAGAGGGTTCCTGTTTGGGTCAGATAACCACCGCTCACTCTATAGCTAATATTATCAGCGCCGCCACTGACCGCTACGTTATAGTTTTGCATGATACCAGTGCGGAATAATGCCTTCTGCCAATCCGTTGTGTTCGTATAGGCTGAAGGCGGATTTGCAAATGGCGTCGCTTGTCCGGCATTCGTGTAGGCTTCGTCGTTGAGTTTAACATAATCTGAAGCGTCCAGCATGTCCAGCATATGACGTACAGTTGACGCCGCCTGAGTGGTGCTGAACGTAATCTGATTGTTATTTTTATTACCCTTTTTAGTCCGGATCAGTATCACGCCGTTAGCTCCCCTGGAGCCATAAATAGCCTGGGCTGAAGCGTCTTTAAGTATGTCTATTGATTCAACGTTGTCTGGGTCGACAATATTGATATCGTTAGACTCGAGTGGAATACCATCAATTACATATAAGGGATCCGAATTATTGATGGAAGTCAGACCACGTATACGCACTTGTGGCGTTGAGCCGGGCTGCCCTGAGTTCTGTGTGATCTGAACGCCGGCAGTCTTCCCTTCAAGTCCACCAAGAACGTTAACTTCCGGTTGATCTTTAAGTACATCGCCACTAACGGAAGAAATGGCCCCGGTAACATCCCCTTTTTTCTGAGTGCCATAACCGATAACGACAACTTCATTTAATGAGCGTTGTCGTTCGTTAGGCACTAATTGTATATTAACCTGTGTTCGGGCACCTACCGTATCTGATTTTGTAAGATAGCCAATAAAGGAAAAAACCAGTACAGCAGCGTTATCTTTTACACGCAACCGATATACGCCCCTTATATCTGTCGGCGTTCCGGTGGATGTTCCTTTAATAACAACCGATACGCCCGGCGTAGGAATACCGTTTTCGTCTGTAACGATGCCGGTGACATCGTGTTCGCCTGAATTTTCCTGTGCAAATACGCGTGTTGCAAATGGCAGCGCGCTTAACAGAAAAACCAGCATCAGGCATTTTAAGTAAATGTGAAATCTCATAATTTTTAAAGTTTAATAGTTTAAATGGTCAGGTTCATAACCTGTTAGTGTAATTGGTTTTCGGATGTGGTGCCTGATCAAGGCGGTTTGTTGTTTTTCATACATGCTTTTTTCAAATTCTGATTGGATTGTAATCGCGCCAAATAGAATTTGAATTGACCGGACATTATTTAATGATCAGAAATTAGCCTTTAATGCTCCTAATTATTGATCATACTATTTAGCGCCCGCTAATAATATTCTACAGATACGTTATTACAATTTATAATTTAGGTGTGGCTGGATTCAACGCCTTAGCAATTAATGGCGTACCACGTTTATTTTGTAAATCTCATGGATATAGGCCTTTTGTAAAATGGCAATTATTACGGAGTTGATGGACTATTTTCTGATTTGGGGCATTATCTTGCAGAAAAATAAATTATTTCATATTTTTTAGTAATGTTTGTGAAGAACAAATTACTCGCAAATTAAAAACAGTATTGAAAATGCCCTAATATGATGGTTAAAGAAGCTTTGGTTAAAAGAAGAGAAGGGTTCGAAGGACAAAAGCTTATCGTCTTACCCAAAAAAATAATTACCGGATTCTTAAACAAGGACCCGATAACGAAACAAATACATATTACAGATATCGGGTACTATCCGAGGGCACAGCATCATCATGTTGAACGACCCGCAGGGATTAACCAGCACATCATTATTTATTGTACCGAAGGATCCGGCTGGATTGAAATAAATAAAAAGAAAGTTGCTGTATCGCCTTCTCAATTTATAGCTATTCCTGCCAATGTCCCGCATAAATACGGGGCGAACATGCAAAAGCCATGGACCATTTATTGGGTACATTTTAAAGGGGAAATTGCGGGCTCTGTTATAGAGCTGATACTAAAAAACTCAGAAAACTATAAGCCGTATTTGTCTTACAGTGAAGATCGTATTAAGATTTTTGAAGACATCTATTTCAACCTTGAACGGGGGTACAGTATTGAGTCGCTTAGATATGTAAATATGATATTTTCATATTTTCTAACGTCGCTGATTTATGAAGACAAATTCAATCATGTCGGTCATGAACAAACGCCAAATATCGTTGATAAGATTATAGAGTATATGCAGCAAAACATAACCTCGCTGATCCGCCTGGAAGACCTTGCGACTTTGGCCAGTTTATCTGCATCCCATTTTTCAGCACTTTTTAAAACCAGGACGGGCTATTCCCCGATAGAATATTTTAATCATTTAAAGATCCAGAAGGCATGTCAGTACCTTTCCTTTACAGAAATGTCCGTCAAAAATATTGCACTATGCCTGGGAATCGAAGACCCCTACTATTTTTCAAGGATGTTTACTAAATTAATGGGGGTATCTCCCAATACCTATAGAAAAAAAACAGGAACAGACGGACGTATTGAGTCGAAGTGATCAAGAATTGTAAGGCGCTTAGGGCATTAAAAGATCAGCCCTGTATCATACCTCAAATTGAAGGGCCTTTTTTACAGGAAATCAAAGAACGATATACCCGTATCTCCGAAAGAGCCTAAACAAGTGTCCAATTAGTGCTTGAGTAGCCTTTTCCCTTCTTCGGTATCTAAAAAATTAATGGCGTCATCATGATCGGTTGAAAGCGTGACCGGCAGCCATTTTTCAAACTCCAGCATCTTTGCTGATTCAGAATTCCTAAGTAATCCTGCTGCCTCGCTTCCCAGGACCAAATGAACAGGGGGATCAGGATGAACAGCCAGGTCTATCAATACTTTTGCTGCTTTCTCCGGATCACCGACAGGAATATATTTATTACTTCTGAAATAGGCTGCAATTTGATCTACTGTCGACTCATAACCTGCAAATTTCCGGGCATAGGTCATGGAAGCACCGCCCCAATCGGTACGGAACCCTCCCGGCTCAATACAAGTAACATGAATACCAAGTGGCGCAACTTCTCCAGCCAACGCCTCACTAAAACCTGAAAGACCAAATTTAGCTGCCTGGTAGATCGTCAAACCCGCCGTGCCTATCCGCCCGCCAATCGAACTGATCTGGAAGATCCGTCCCGACCCTTGTTGGTGCATATAAGGCAGAACAGCGCGAGTAATATCAATTGGTGCGAACAAATTGGTTCGTAGCTGATTTTCCACCTGCTGTTCGGTAAATGCTTCAAGAGAACCGGTAATCCCAAAGCCCGCATTATTTACCAGGACATCAATCCGTTGAAACCGGGCTACGGTATCAGCTGCCGCCTGGTAAATGGCATCTTTATCATTTACATCTAAGGTCAATGGATATAGCTGTTCCGGAAATTTTTCCATTAGGTCGTCTAACGCCGATATATTCCTTGCCGTTGCAGCAACAAAATCCCCCGAAGCCAAAACTGCTGCGGTCAGTTCGCGTCCTAAACCACGGGAACTACCGGTAATGAACCAAACCTTTTTCATTTACTGAATTTATATTTTCTCTTGTTTGCTTTCTTTTTTGGAGAGATCTGACTGAGAATAATCGAAAATTAGCAATCTCATGCCGCCTTTTGACAATGAACCGATCTGTTCTTTGAATATTATATTGTTTTGTTTGAATCGTTTAGTCATCGCCTTCCCGTTCAAGTTTAAATTTGATTATTCTTTTAATAAGGGATCTAACAAACACTTCCAAGATGGAGCATTTAAAAGTCAATGGCATTGAATATGAAATTAATGCAGACCCCAATATGCCTCTATTATGGGTAATTAGAGACATTTTGGGCCTGACCGGAACCAAATTTGGGTGCGGGGCTACACAATGTGGTGCCTGTACAATCCACTTGAACGGTGAAGCGGTCCGCTCCTGTATAACAAAACTGAGCCGCGCGGCTGGACAAGAAGTGGTGACCATAGAAGGCCTTTCCATAAATAGCGATCATCTAGCACCCCTAAAAAATTATAAAATGTTTCAAGTCGCCAATTTTCATTGTTACTTTGTGGGTGATTTAAGTTGCTTAGCAACAAGAAGATTGCAGAATCGATGACATCGTTGATATCCGCCAATGGGCAATAATTTAATCCATTTGTATATAAATACCGTGTTACGTTTTTAGGATTTTGCGCTATAGTTAAGTTCGCCCAATTTGTAATTTCACAAATGGAGTGTAAAAAATTACCTCCCTGGCAATCTTCAAAAGCTAGCAAAGCACTCGTGTAAGACCCTATTGTGGTCGAATCGTTATAAGCCTTAACCTGATGAATTTCAATCGGAGTTCCTTGATGCAATAATGACACATCCTCTTGAGTTTCGTAGCCAATTGTAAAATCAACTAACATTGCATTGGTCCCATGTAATGAATTAAGTTTACCCAAAGCGACAAGTAACCCAATTTTACCTTGATGAGAATATCCGCTCCAACTTGCGGTAGCATTACGAGACATATTATTAGGTTAGGTATATATTTTAGATTATAATTAGTACAAAGCTAAATTAGGAATATACTTTCATATGTTTCGGAATATCTCACTATCATTGCTCGATCACGGTTAAATTATTCATTATTTTCACTTTCTAAAAAATCATGCGTAAAGACGTAAGAGACAGACTAATATCTTTGGGATTTGACACTCTATTAATTGATAAAATAGCTTTAAAAGATTTAACATTAAGTGGATTGCGAGGACAAAGTATTAACGCTTTGAAAATAGCTGGATTTACAGATGCCGAGGCTAGTGTAATTTTCGACAAAGTAAAAAGAGAGCCGATTGATTCATCTGTATTGGCAGCATAAAGTCGCTTTTAATTTTTAAAAAGCTGACATTTAAGGTATAGTGAATTCTGCGGAATACCCAGCAAAAGCAAAGCGCCTTTCTTAATAAAAAGGCGCTTTTTTATTATATCGTAATTTCCTCGCCTTTTTATTTTCAAGTATTTTATTGTTTTTGATTCGAGTCATATCGCCATGGGAAAAGGGTTGAAAATTTCTCCTTTTAGCCGATCACTATTGGCCTTAAAATTAAAACATTTTAAGGTCAATAGCATTTATGGCATTAAAACTTTGCTAAAAACATCGTGTACATTAAAATGTAGTGATTTTAATGTACACATCTAAATGGCATCAAGTTGTCCTGGCAACTTTAGAATTATATAAAGTTCCAAATAAATAAAAGAGACTTATAAACTCAACTTACCAATGGCAAATACAAGGATCGCAGCAAAAAAACAAATGTTTATTGGCCGTATGATATTAAATGGAACGATCAATATAAGACAAGCTTCCAGACAATTGGGTATTTCCCGGAACACCGTGAAATGTTATATCAAAAAATATAGCTCATTTGTTGATAGTTGTCCCGTTAAAGGGGGGCATCAAGATTCCAGCATTCCTGTTTTCAAAATTGAATATCCGGCAAATACTAGGTACAAGGACTTAATCAATATTTTACCATTATTAACGGAAGCAGGCAAGCTCATCAGCGCAAAAGACATATGGCTAAGTTATTTGGCGATTTATCCAAATGGTTACGGTCGCTCTGCATTCAACCTACATTTTTCGAAATGGGCAAAAGACAGTAAAGTAACCCTTCGTAATTATTCCCAAGTGTCCGATATTCCTACTGAAGATCTAAAGGTTTTAAAACGGTGGCGTAATTCCATTGATAGGCGCAAATGGGAACGCGCGGTAGTTATTATGGAATCTTTTAAAGGTACATCGGCAATTAATATTTCTGTTAAAGTAGATCGCGGTGCCGATAAGGTGTCGGACTGGATCAGAGATTATAAAGTAAAAGGTATAAAAGGGTTAGAAAAGCAACCCCGACGTGCGAATCAGGGTGTAATGAACGGCATCAAGAATAAGCGCGACAATTTAGTAAGGTTAATTCATGAATCTCCCAAATTACACGGGATAAACCGGACGTCCTGGTTTCTTGCAGATTTATCAGCCACTTATAAAAAAGTTTATGGAGTTTACATATCCGGCTCAACCATATCTACATACCTTAAAAAAGAGGGTTTTGTTTACCGTAAGGCGAGGGAAGTACTGACCAGTCCTGACCCTGACTTCCGGGAAAAGATGGACAAGATTACCGGTATCCTGCAAAATCTTGGATCAAAGGAGAAATTTTTCTCAGTAGATGAGTTTGGTCCTTTCGCAGTAAAAATGAAAGGAGGAAGGTCACTGGTCAAGAAGGGCGAAAGAAAAACGTTTCCGCAGATTCAAAAAAGTAAAGGCTGGACTATTTGTACTGCGGCTTTGGAATTATCACAAAACCAGATCTCGCACTTCTTTTCACAAAAAAAAGACACAGATGAAATGATCAAACTCATAGACCTGCTAATGATCAAATATCAAAAAGAGGAAAAACTTTACTTTTCATGGGACGCGGCATCCTGGCATGCTTCTAAAAAACTGGTAAAGCATATCGAACAATTGAACAGCGAAAGATACAGGCAGGAATATAAAACGCCAATCGTGGAACTGGCACCGCTACCTGCTTCTGCACAATTCTTAAATGTAATCGAATCAGTATTTAGCGGGTTAGCTAAATCAATTATTCATAATAGCGACTATAGTTGTCTTGACGAATGCAAGGCAGCCATTACTTTATATTTTAAAACAAGAAACGATTATTTTATAAAAAAACCTCAAAAAGCGGGTAATAAAATATGGGGCAGAGAGATAGTTGCCCCTATTTTCAAAGACAGCCATAATTGCAAAGATCCCAAATGCCGGTAAAAAATAGTATAAAACATTTGGTGTGACAGATTTTCAGTTTCCACACTTTTAGCGTTGGTAGTATATGTTCGGAAAATCGTGGATATATAGGTTAAGAAAGTCTTAAGAATTTCAATGCTTTTTGAGCAAAATCAGTACCGTGAAGCTGTCCGTCTCCGTCCCAGATAACGTTGATTTCACGGTCATTTTCTAAGTAGTCAATCATCCATTGTTCTTTTCGCGGCAAAGGCTTTTCTAATACAAGTACTAGTTTGGCACCGGCCTTATTTTGCAAATAGCGGTATTCGTAGAGTTGACTTCGAAAAAATGCCGAATCAAAATCAACCATAATGCTACCTAAACTTGAAGCAGTAAAATTTCTTATCACTGAAATTTCATTACCTCGCCTGATTAAATAGTTTGATGATAACGGCAAAGCGTAACTTGCTGTTTATGAAATATATACAATGAATGTTAATCGATAGCTTTTCAGTCTAAGTGTTGATTTTTTCGATAATTAACTTAATATCAATTGTTTATTCGTGTGTTCTAATTTGTCAAAATAATTCAGACAAGTAAACAATTCAAGCGCCTCGGCTTACCGGAAGGACAACAGCTATTATCGAGAATCGCTATTGTAATTGGCATTATCACTTGATTAAACAATCGGGATGATAAAATAACCGGCTATATAAGCATCGTTCTTTTTTTAGCCATAGTCAGATTCAAACCGACATTTTGTATGATCTTAATGATTTGTATTAATACCCCGTTAAGAGAACTTTGGTGATTCTGCTTTTTGATCCTCATTTAAGTCAGTCGATAAAGTAAGTTCCTTCCATGCTTCAAACTCATGCTGCTCAGCTGTTCTTTTTTGCATAACAATTTGGTAGGCATCAGGTCCCATTAACAGGTGTACGGGCGGGTTTTGTTCGTTGGATAAATTAATGAGTGCAGCAACCAGTTTTTCCGGGTCTCCGGGTTGCTTGCCATTCATGGTTCTAAGACGGTCAACCAATCCTTCTACATGATACTCTTCGATGCTGTTTTTAGATACCAGTTCTTCGCCTTTATCCAGAAAACTGGTTCTAAAAAACCCGGGCGCCACGACAGTGACTTTAACACCGAACGGTTTAACCTCTTCGGCAAGTGATTCGGATAAACCAATCACAGCGAATTTTCCTGCTGCATAGCTTGGCGAATTGCCGAAACCCTTATATCCGGCAACCGATGATATATTGAAGATATACCCGGAGCGTTGTTGCCTGAAATGTGGCATGGCTGCGCGGATCACATTGACAGTTCCGAAAAGATTGACATCGATGGTCTTGCGAAATTCCTCATTTGACAAGGCCTCTACGCTGCCGTAGATCGAATAACCGGCATTGTTGACCACAACATCCAATTGACCAAAATGCGCCATTGTTTTTGCGATGGCGTCGTTCACACTCGCTTCATCGGTAATGTCCACGGTCAAAGCCAGTAAATTTTCCTTATGGATGGTGATTATGTCTTCAATGTCTTTAGCTTTCCTGGAAGTGGCCGCAACTTTATACCCTGCTTGAAGCAATTGTTTTATTAATGAAAGGCCTAGGCCTTTTGATGCGCCGGTAACAAACCAGACTTTTTTGGTATTCATAACTTTAATTATTTTACATTACAAATTTAAGGTAAGTATATCTGTTTGATTTATGAGAATCAAACAGATATTTATGAAATTAAGGCTTTATTGGCCTGCTTTTTATTAACGTGCGGTGTAGCCTCCGTCAAGCGGCAGCGCTGCGCCAATCAGATAACTGGATTTATCTGAACATAGCCAGGTGATGGCATCCGCTACTTCGCTCGCCTTTGCGATCCTTCCTATGGGATGGCTGGCTAACAAATGCTTATGAAGCTCCGGTGAATCCTCGATCATCTTGGCGATCAGTGGCGTGTCTACCAATCCGGGACAAATCGCGTTGATACGGATCCCCTTGGAGGCGTATTCGATAGCGGAACTTTTGGTCATGCCAATCTCGGCATGTTTCGAGGCTGAATAACCGGAATACCCGGCAACGCCGACAAGCCCAGCCCCGGAAGAAATGTTGACGATGGAACCAAACCCCTGTTTTTCCATCTGGATCAGTTCGTATTTCATCGACAGAAACATTCCCCGCACATTGGTGGCCATCATTTGGTCGAATATGTCGATATCGTACTCGGTGGTCATCATGGCATTATCCCCTCCGTCAATGCCTGCGCTGTTAATGGCGAAGTCGAGTCTGCCGCTATCGCCAATGGCGACAGCAACGCCGGCCTCAATGGCTTTTTCATCGGTTACAGAGGCTACGGCATATCGTGCCGATCCGCCATTTGCCGTTATTAGTTTTACCGTTTCCTCTAGAGTCGCAGCCGTTCTTCCGGCGACCGTAACCAGGCAGCCTTCTGCTGCCAGTGCCATTGCTGCGGCTCTTCCTATTCCTGTACCGCCGCCAGTGATGAACGCCGTCTTTCCGGTAAATTGTCCTTGCTTTTCCATTTTGCTTAAATTTTAAAGCAAAATTAGCGAGTGATAGTTATGGATTTTTATGAAAATCAAACAGATATTTATGAATTTACGGGCAGGTTGCGGCGGAAGCTGCTCGGGTTTTCACCGGTGTTTTTTTTGAAATATAGATTGAAGTTAGAACTATGATCGAATCCGAGGCTATAACCGATAGAAGTAATATCCCAGTCACTGTACATAAGCAATGCTTTGGCCTCTTTGATAATGCGGGCTGCGATTAGTTCAGAGGTGGTTTTGCCGGTAGTTTCCCGGATCGCCCGGTTAAGGTGATTGGGATGAACAGCCAACTGTCCGGCTAATTGTCCGGCGCTTTTCAGTTTGATCGGGTCATGGGGAGAGGCGACGGGGAACTGGCGCTCCAATAATTCTAAAAAGAGGTGGCTGATGCGTTCGGAGGAATGTCCGGGATGAATGGCAGCATCGGCAGGTTTTATTTTAAGGCCCTCATGGATCAGGATCTGTACATAGCTGCGCAGCAGTTCATACTTGTTTACATAAGGAGAATTGAGTTCATTTATCATTTTTCCGAAGACACTTTTCAAAAAGAAAACAGTCGTATCATCAGGAAATAAAACATGTTCCCCGTTAACTTTAAATAACGGGGATTGGGATAAGCTTTCAGCTCGCAATGTATGATCCATAAAATCTTCCTTAAATAAGCAGAAATAGCCTTCCTCGTTTTTTTTAGCCGGTTCCCAGGAGTAAGGAATAAGTGGATTGGAAAAAGTAAGAATGGCTTTATTAACAGCGAAACTCCTGTCAGCATAGGAAATGATACCCTCACCTTTTGTCAGCAAGGATATTTTGTAGAAGTCGCGGCGATAATGCGGTAATGGCGTCGTCTTTTGAAAATCCTCGATCCTATAAATATTGAACTTGCCTGGCAGGGCATTGTCGTTAGTAAACCTGTGGTAAAAATCATTTGCATTTTCGACCTTTTTCATTTGGATTAGTTATGAAAATCAAATATCTGTATTATTTCTAAAGGTTTGAGAAAAACACCTGGATTTTAGTAAATAAAAATCCTGTCTTTGAGTCAGAAACAGGATTCTCATTATCCGTTACAAAATGTGTATTAGCTATTAATAATGATTTTAAATCCTATATGTAGCCTAACGGAGATGTAAAAAAAATCACTTTGGGTTTTCTATTTTTTTCTAATTTTATAAAATGATTAGTGGAAAAGAGGAAATGTTCGAATTACTTGCCAATGGTGGCAAAGATTATCGGACTACTACGTCTGTTGATAATGTTATTTTCGGGTATCATGAAAAGGAACTTAAAATTCTGTTATTCCGTAATATCCATTTATCCCTATGGATGCTCCCGAGTGGTTATATTAAAAAAACTGAAGATGCAGAAACGGCCGCAGCAAGAGTAGCCCGGCAGCGTATCGGTCTTGATAGCCTATTCTTGCAGCAGTTTAAGATATTTAGTGACCCTAGTAGAACTACAGACCCTCTTTTCACGCCTGAGATACTAAGTAGACTTGCAGGATTCCCCATTGACCAAAACCATTGGATATTTGATCCGGTAATTTCTATAGGATTTTATACGCTGACAGAATTTTCAAAAGTCAATATAAATGCAGGTTACTTTTCAGAGGAAGCTAAATGGTGGGATTTAGCTGATTTACCCCCCCTCTTCCTAGATCACCAACTGATTATTAATGAAGCTTTGAAGTCACTAAGACTAAATCTCTACCATTATCCTATTGGTTACGAGCTACTCCCTGAGAAGTTCACCCTACCTGAAATACGCATCTTGTACGAGACTATTTTAGGTAAACAGATGGATGACCGCAATTTTGCCAGAAAACTGATGTCACTTGGCATCATAGTAAAGCTGGACGAATTGAAACAAATGCATGGACATCGTTTGCCTTACCTTTATAGATTTAATAAAGAAGTATACCAACAGGCGTTGACGGAAGGGATATTTATTTCGTAATTTGAAGAATATCCTTAATAATCCTATCAAAAAATAAATCTTTCCCCACAAATCATTTAGGGCCTGTTTAAAAATGTACAAATCCTTATAAAAGAGGCCCAAACATAATTTTAAACGGCCCCCGATTCCCACAAATCAGCTTACGTTTCTCATGCAAAAAACCGAGTTTGCGTGATTGTAATAAGCTGTAAATAAGTTATTTATGATAAAATTTGCAAAAGAACGTGGGTTTACATACACACGATTTTTACTGATCAAAATCTAGCAGGCAGGCCTCCATAAACAAGATTTGTTACCCCCGCCGATATCATCGATATAATGACATTTGATAAATCGCTTTAATACTGAATCCACGTTTATTTAATTCTACCCTATTACGTAGTTTGGGGGCAAACCAGTTTTTATCAGGAAAATATGGATTGAAAGCTCATTTATATTTTTTGAGAAAAAATTTTGTTTTTAATAAAATTTAAATAGCTTTACGTCATTATGACGTAAAGCTATTTGCGTTCGCCACCAATTTTAAACCAATTATATATGAGAAAAAATTTTACTATTAAAATTTCCTTGCTCTTAGCTTGTTCATTTATGTTACAACTTAGAGTTACCGGCCAAACGGTGAGGGATTCAACCCGTGTCATCAATAAAGCAGATTCTCTTGTTAAAAGTAAAGAGGAGAAAAATAGAAATGTTATGCTCAATGCGGACGACAATAACGGCCCCCGTAATGTAAACATCGGCTTACCTTTTCAGGGCGACATCATTATCCTCGAGAACGACATTCCCGTGGTATACACTTTCTATCCTCAAATACCTACAACGGTCTGGAGGTATGATAACAGTCTCGGAAGAATGGGGTTGCTTTCCTTTGCTGAAGGAGCGTTGCTTTGGGGCAAGGTTGGGTTCGCTGTAAATAGTTATGACAGGAATGCAGGCTCCACGTTTAAGGGTTATGCCTCAGTTTATACTAACAATTGGGGCTCCTCCCGCTATGATGTAACGCTAACAGGGCCTTTAAAAAATGGGTGGGGCTATGATGTTAGCCTATTTGAGAATTACGATCGCCTTAATGGGACTAATTTTATGTTTACACCCTGGGGCGACAGGGCTTCAATCATTAAGGCGGGTATTTCTAAAAAATATAAAAATGGTTATGTGAAAATTCTTTGGAAGAATTCTGCAGACCGCCCTGTTTTAGTAAATTTTTCTCCGTTAACCTATAACGGCAATGGTAAAACATCCCCTTTATCAAATTTTCAGTTAGGACGGGATAGTTATTTACTTGCCGATGGCAACGTTCCTTATTATGATACCAACACTGGTAAACCAGGGTTTGTTAATGTGAACAGCGACGCGGCAAGTAAAGACATTGCCAATTCTATTTATTTAACGGGTGAACATAAATTTGGCAATGGCATCAACATGACATATTCGTCTATGTTCATGAATGCGAAAGCCACTTCTTCAGGACAGTTCCCGATTAGCCTTCAAATTCAGGATCCGGACCAACAGGCAGCTTCAGGCTCAGTTTTTAAGCTGCACAACACCAATACGGTTTATAATGGTTCGGCACAGCTGGTTTCCAATATATATCAACCCCGATCTGACATTACCACACTGATCAGTCGTATTGAATTCACCAAAAAAATCAGCAATCACGACCTGCGCCTTGGTTTTACCCAACAATACAATAATATTGGGCCTACACAGGTAAACTATGGCATATTCTATCAAACGGTTGAGCCCAACCCCAGGTTATTGGATTTTTATGTCAAAACTGGCCCGGGAACCAATTACCAGGTAACCAATAGCTTTGGTTTGCTTCCTTCAACTGGTATTGGCGACTATAGTGAAGAAGAAACGAAAAAGTATGCCACCTATGCATCGGATGATTTTTCAATTAACAAATGGTGGACTGCAGCGCTCGGTGCGAGAGCTGAACTGGAAAATGATCATGAAGTCCATGATCCGTATGTAAACTCATTTATTGATGACAGGCCTTTAATAAGCAGGGATTTTAATAATAATTGGAATAGGGTTTTTTTAGCGAGTACCGTAATCAAGGCTACAGCGAAGTTTGGCTTTTTGGCTGATTTTACTTACAATAACTGGTATAACAGGTATTGGGATTATGAATATAAAGATGCTAATGGGAACCCGATCCCTGCACCCGGATCTCCTGCAGGCGCCACTCCTTTAAATAACGTACCCATAGCGGGCCGGCAGAAAGTTGTAAATTATGGTGCGGGAATTTATTTTAACTGGGGAGATGCTTTAAGTCTTGTATCAAAAGTAACAAGGATTACCAAAGACAATAACGTGGCAATTGCCAATATCACTAATCCTGCTGATCCAACGCAGACGGCCACGGTTTATCCTATATTATATAATATCGAAACTACCGGCTGGACTACCGATATAGTGTCAAGGCCTATGAAAGGACTCAGTATACATTATTTGTTAACCATACAAGATCCTCAATATAAAAATTATCAATACAGTGCGTTTGGTGTAGGTTACAATATAAGTAACAATGTTATTCCCGAACTTTCAAAGGTACTGATGGAGTTTGACCCCAGCTACACTTTTATGCAGGGTTCGCTCCGGGCCTGGCTTAGCGTCAGATACTTCGGTAAACAATATGCTAACCAAACCAATGTATTTTTTTATAATGGCTGGATTGAAAATTTTGGAGGTTTAGATTATCGTATGAGCCGAAGTATTGACTTTAATTTTCGGGTAACCAATTTCCTGAATCAGAAAGGAGTAAATGGTGCCATACAAGGAGCTGACCAGATTACTGACGTTACTCCTTACATCAACAGAAAAATTGCGGCCTCGGCTATACGTCCCAGAACATTTGAACTTACGGTAAATTTCAAGTTTTAAAATTAAATTTTTTAATATTTTACATTTTATACAATTACATCATGAAGAAGTTACAATCAATTTTAACAAGCCTTTTTTTTGTCTTACTTTTTTCAAGCGCCGCGAGTGCGCAGCAAAAAAGTTTTTTTATTGGGAAATGGGATGTACTCATTGTAGGTACTCCTAAGGGAGATGCCAAGATACTTGTAGAGTTTGTTGCTAAAGATAGCACTACCTTAACAGGAACCATCACAGACCCGGCAACCAAAAAAGTTACCAAGATTGATAAAATTGAAGCCAAGGATAAAAGTATTACAGCTTATTTTAATGCAGAGGGTAGTGACATTTATCTTTTTTTGGAAAAGAAAGATGAAGATAAGGTAACTGGTAGCTTACTGGATATGTTCGATGCAAGTGGCTCACGAGTTAAATAGTACCGGTAATGGCGGGTGGAAAATTCCACCCGTTTTATGGTTTACGGTCATTAGTAATTATATGTATTTATCAATCTTGGTTAACAATAAATGAAGTTAGATCTGGTGTTTCTTGTTCTCCTTGTTTTTTGGTTACCGGCTTCGTATCGTCAACTCCGATCAAACCATAATATTTAACAAAACCCCTTGTAAATCATGAAAAAGATTTTAACCATCGCTACTACTTTGTTGCTTTTGATAGCAGCGGGTGTTGTTAATGCCCAGGCAAATAAATCCCAGGGCTGGAAATTGGGAGTAGGCTTATGGACATTTCATAATTTTTCGCTGGCAGAGTCAATCAGGAAAGTTGACAGTGCCGGATTGCATTATATTGAAGGATTAACGTTGCAGAAGCCGGGAGAGGAGTTGGAACAATCAAGCCTAATGCAGTTATCACCTGCCGGAATAGCAAAATTGAAAAGCTTTATGAATGAACACAAAATAAAAATGCCATCCATATTTATTTTCGCCGGAAACAATATAGCTAGCTGGAAAAGCGGTTTTGACCTGGCTAAAAAGCTAAACGTTGAGTTTGTTACTGGCGAACCGCCAAAAGTATTGTGGGACAGTGTTGATAGCCTTGCAGGTGTTTATCATTTGAAAGTTGCCTTGCATAATCACTGGAAAGGAATGAGTATTTACTGGCATCCTGATTCGGTGTTGGCTGCCCTAAAAAACCATCCGAATTTTGGTGCCTGCGCTGACCTGGGTCATTGGGCAAAAAGTGGCGTGGATGCTATAAGCGGGTTAAAGAAATTACAGGGACACATCCTGGCTATTCATCTTAAGGATGCCGATGAATTAGGCAATGTCAATGCAAATGACGTTAATATTGGTACTGGCGTAGTGAATTTTCCGGCTGTATTCGCAGAATTAAAACGGCAGAACTATAAGGGTTATATATACATTGAAAGAGATGCCGAGTACAAACCAAGTAACCTGCCGTCAATAATTGAGGAAGTAAAATATTACAATGAGCAGGTTGCCAAATTGAAATAATATTTAATGAATTCCAAATCCAATTATCGATAACACTTAAAAATTAAAAATCATGTTAAAAAGAACATTTTTTTCCGTAATCATAGTGCTTTTATTTGTAACTATTTGTTTTGCCCAAGATTTAATCACCGGCCATTGGTCAGGCAAGGTCATGGATATGTATGATCTTGCTTTTGATTTTAAAGCAGATGGTACCAAACTTACCGGTACCATGACGGCGACCGATGGTAAACCATCCCCAATTTCTGATGGAGTTATCAAAGCCGATTCCGTATTCTTTAAAATAATCTCCCATACCGGCGACTTGGTACCTGTTAAAGGAAAGGTAAAAGGGGATGTATTATCCATCGCATTTACTACTTCCGGTACGGATATTACTTGTGATCTTAAAAAATCTCCTAAATAAAAATACGGTTTTAGATAATTTCCTTCAGAAACATGCCCCACGATTCCAAAGACCCGCTTTATGGGTTCGGATCTGGATTAAACTACTAAACCAATTAACTACATTATAAAAAGGCGATGAAAAAACTAACCTTAACTTTTACAGTAATAATAGGATTATTGGCCTCTTTAAATGCAGAGGCACAAACAACTCCTTATTTACAGTCGCAGACAAAGGTGCCGACGCAGGATTGGGCAAATATCAAACGTTATGAAGAGGCGAACAGCAAATTGATCGCATCTTCATCAAGTGAAAAAAAGGTGGTCTATATTGGTGACTCCATAACTGATTTCTGGAGAATGAGGGATTCATCATTTTTCAACTCAAATCCCTATATCGATCGTGGGATAAGCGGACAGACTACCGGCCAGATGTTGGTACGTTTCCGGGAAGATGTGATCAATTTAAAGCCCTCAGTGGTGGTAATTCTTGCAGGAATAAATGATATCGCTGAAAATAATGGCCCTTCCAAACTTGAAGACGTTGCAGGTAACATATATTCCATGATTCAGCTGGCTAAAGCTAACCATATCAAAGTCGTGCTTTGCTCTGTATTACCTGCAACTAAATTCCTGTGGCGACCAACAATTAACCCGATTGAAAAGATAAAGGCATTGAATGAGATGCTGAGCAGCTATGCTAAAAAAAACAACATCATCTATGTTGATTATTATGCGGCATTGGTGGATGAAAATGGAGGTTTCACAGGAGCTTTGGCATATGATGGCGTACATCCTAATTTACAGGGCTACCGGATAATGGAGCCTTTAGTGCAGATTGCTGTCAATAAGGCATTAAGGTAAATAAGTGTTTAATGAAGCACTATCCTTACTGTTTTCGTCCTCATTTACGACTAATAAAGTACTGAATATAGCCTTTTATTTATAAATGAGATAATAATTTTCAACTCCAACTTAACTAAAACAACAATGAAAAAAATATTTTTAAACCTACTCATAGTGTTCTCTACTACTATATCCGTGTTTGGTCAAACGCCAGGAAATTGGTGGAAAAAAACATTTATATATCAGATATATCCCAGAAGTTTTCAGGATAGTAATGGAGATGGAATTGGAGATTTGAAGGGAATTACTTCAAAGTTGGATTACCTGAAAGACCTTGGGGTTGAAACGATCTGGCTTTCTCCTATTTTTAAATCACCGATGGATGACATGGGCTATGACATCTCTGACTACACCACGATAGACCCAATATTCGGTACAATGGCTGACTTTGATGAAATGTTAGCCGGAATGAAAAAAAGACATATCCGCCTGATTCTCGACCTTGTCGTAAATCATACTTCGGATGAACATCCCTGGTTTAAAGAGGCCCGTAAATCTAAAGATAATCCATACCATGACTTTTACATCTGGAAATCAGGCACAAAAGGTGTGCCCCCCAATAATTGGTTTAGTCTTTTTGGTGGCAGTGCATGGGAATGGAATGAGGCAACACAAGAATACTTCTTGCATTTTTTCTCTAAGAAACAAGTCGACTTAAACTGGGCAAACCCAAAAATGAGAGATGAGATTTACAAAGCCATGACCTTTTGGCTCAATAAAGGGGTTAGCGGGTATCGTATGGATGTGATTACCTTCATATCTAAAAGCCCCACTTTTGAAAACATTAAGTTCTCTTCTAATAGAGCAGAAATGATGAACGCCCTGGACGGTGTAGTATTTAACGGCCCGCATATTCATGAATATCTAAAAGAAATGAACGACCGTGTGTTAAGTAAATATGACCTATACACCGTGGGCGAAGGAGCGGGGATATCACTAAACAATATTGATCCGTTCATAAATCCCGAGAATCATGAACTACAAACTTTTTATACGTTCGACCACATGTATCTGGATAGGGACATGATGACTAATAAACCAATAAAAATGGACCTTGTTAAGTTCAAAGCAGCATTGTCTGCATGGGGTAATAAATTAGACACAAGGGGGCTGAATACTATTTACCTTGGAAATCATGACCAAGTCAGAAGTTTGTCTCGATTTGGAAATGATAAAGTATATCGGAACGAGTCCGGCAAAATGTTGGCAACATTACTTTTCACCCAAGCCAATATTCCGTTCTTTTTGCAAGGCGATGAGTTGGGCATGAGTAATACCACATTCAAGAGTAAAGAAGAACTGAGGGATGTTTTTGCAATCAATGCTTATAATCAGGCCATTAAACGTACCCCTGCTGATTCGGTAATGAAGAGCATAAGCGCAATGACAAGAGACCAAAGTCGAACTCCGTTTCAGTGGGATAACTCGGCAAACGCCGGATTTTCTTCTGGTCAACCCTGGTTAAAGGTAAATCCAAACTACATCACGGTTAATGTCAAAAATGAAAAAGCAGACCCAAATTCCATATTCAATTTTTACAAAAAGATTATTAAGTTAAGAAAGGCAAACCCCGTACTTATTTATGGGGCGTTTAACGACATTGCTCCCGAACACCCCGAAGTGTATGCCTATACTCGTGAACTTAACAAGGAGAAGTGGCTGATCATACTCAATTTGACCTCAAAAAACACCAGTTTTAGCTACAAGCCCGGGAAACTTATTTTAAGCAACTATACAGATGACAAAGGCGAAGCATTGCGTCCCTATGAAGCGAAAGTATATAAAATTCAATGATTATCAGGTAGGAACAATTGAATCTGGATTGACTTCTTTTTTTTACCAGAATTAATTGATGTCAAAAGTAATTCCCGTAAGGTAGAGCTTGGAAAGCTTCAATGCCTGTTAGTAAGGCAGCCAAATTACCGTTGCATGGCTTAATTAAATAAATAATTTATTTCAACTTTTAACAGTAGCTTTTATCAATAGTTATGAAAAAATACCTTTGCATCCTTATTCTTTCTCTCTTCACTTTATCGCTAAAGGCCAAGATTCGCCTGCCAAATATATTGAGCAGCAATATGGTGCTGCAACAACAATCAACTACTAAACTATGGGGTTGGGCTACAGCTGCTGAGAGGGTAAAAGTTACTACCTCATGGGACAATAAAACTATTGAAACAAGAGCTGATGGAAATGCTACCTGGAAAGTTGACATTCAAACGCCGAAGGCAGGTGGGCCCTATACCATTACCCTGCAGGGTGAAAATAAAATCATACTCGAAAATATCCTGATTGGTGAAGTGTGGGTATGCTGCGGCCAATCTAATATGGAATATGATTATAACCGTGGCATTACTATGGTAAAAGAGGATTTTGATAAAATCAGCAAATTGAATATCCGATTTTTTAATGTCCCCAGGACAACTTCAAAAACCCCACAGGATGATTGCGACGGTAACTGGACAGCTTGCGATAGCAACACGCTCAAGTCATTCAGCGCTGTGGGCTATTATTTTGGCAAATACCTCAACCAGGATTTGAATGTGCCTATTGGACTTATCAGCAGCAACTGGGGCGGCACGCCGGCTGAAGTTTGGACACCGGAAAACCTGGTTGAAAGCAATACGATACTAAAAGATGCAGCTACAAAAAATGAGCCTACACCATGGTTCCCCATTACCCCAGGCTACGCATATAACGCTATGATTGCTCCTATAGCTAATTATAATATTCAAGGTGTAATTTGGTACCAGGGCGAAAGTAACACGAAGGCCCCTGCGAGTTATGCCGAATTAATAGATACAATGATAAATGCATGGCGTAAGGCATGGAATAAAGAGTTTCCATTTTATTACGTACAAATTGCCCCGTTTAAATACGAAAAATACAATATAGGCGCATTGGTACGAGAAGCTCAGACCAAAAATCTCTCCATAAAAAATAGCGGGATGATTATTATTTCTGATCTGGTTAATGATACATTGCACATCCACCCTCCTAATAAAAAGAGTGTAGGCCTACGTCTTGCCAATTTAGCTTTGGGCGAAACTTATGGTATAAAAAAAGGTGTTTATAAAAGTCCGCTTTTAAAATCTTTCAAAGTAAACGGTAGCAATATCATAATTGATTTTGATAATGCAGAAACAGGGTTAATGTTTACAGGAGAAAAACCAAAAGAAATTTTTATAGCAGGTGCCGACAGGATTTTTTTCCCGGCAATGATTAAAATAAAGGGAGAAAAAATCATTGTTTCAAACAAAGCGGTAAAAACACCGGTTGCTGTCCGTTATCAGTTTAGTAATTCAGGTATAGGCAACCTTTTTAGCAAAGCGGGATTGCCTGTTGGCCCTTTTAGAACAGATGACTGGGAGGTTGATACCAGTAAGGTAAAATAAAAGGCAATACGGAATAAAAAATAATAAGCTCAACTCATATGATAATATTCCATGACCTCCGGCAGCGAACTGCCAAAAAGAAGGTGTTGTTATTGTATTCGTTAATTTTGTTTTTCAGTTGATTATGAGTACATTCGGGTTAGCTTTATTGATGGCCCTATACGATACGCTCCCTGATGTTGAATTGTCCGCTCTATTGAGGGATGACGACCATATGGCCTTCAACCAGATATACGAACGTTACTGGCAAACCCTTTACCAAACTGCTTACAATTTGCTTAAAGACAATGACGGCGCGCATGACGTTTTACAGGAGATTTTTGTTTGGCTATGGACAAACCGCGAACGCCAGTTGACCGATTCGCTGCAACCCTACCTTCGCGCTGCGGTTAAATACCAGGTTGCTAAGCTTGTGCGTCATGGAAAGGTTAAAGCTGCTTTTTACGACCATACTGTCGCGTGTTATCAGCCATCCCCACCAGGAGATCAAAACTACGAAGTACGCGAACTACAGGCTATTATTACAGCTTTCACCCAATCACTGCCGGACAAAGCCCGCGAGATATACCGCTTGAGTCGCGAGGAACTACTAACGAACAAGGAGATAGCTATCCGCCTGAATATCTCGGAAAAGACCGTTGAGAACCAGATGACTATCAACTTGCGCAAATTACGACTGGCCCTGGGCAAAATGTCTTTCTGGAGCATCCTACTTTAAGTTAAATATTAAATGATTGTAAAATAATTTTAAACTCCTTGGGGGTAAAGGCTCTTAAGCGGTATCTGTTGGTATAACGCCCGCAATAAAGGCGAATTATCCAAATGAATAAACAAGAATTTGACCAGCTTGCTACAAATATTGCAGATGGGACAGCAACCCAGGCCGAAGTAGAACTGTATAACGCCTGGTTTAACACCTATGCAGATGGACAATCCTGGGACACGGGCGAACTTGGCAACCCCGAAATTATTAAACGCCAATTGCTGAATGACATACATGCCGAGATAAAACGAAGGGAACCAGCCAAAGTGCGGCCAATATATTACAGGATAACCGCGGCCGCATCTATTCTGTTTTTCCTGTGCCTTGGAACTTATTACTATATAGGTAAAAACGCTCGACAACAAACGACCCAAATTCAGATTAATGACATCGGTCCGGGTGGTAATAAAGCTATTTTAACTTTAGCGAATGGTCAGCATATCGTATTAACAAATGCAAAAAACGGACAACTGGCCTTGCAGGGAAATACTTCCATCACTAAAACTACTGATGGGAATATTACTTATAATCAGGCAAAGGGGCAAACTTCAGTTTTATCAACCCTGGCTTATAACACGGTTAGTACCCCAATCGGTGGTCAATACCACCTAACCTTAACGGATGGAACCAATGTTTGGTTAAATGCGGCTTCCTCTATAACGTATCCGACAGCCTTTACCGGTGCTGAACGTAAAGTAGAAATTATCGGCGAAGTGTATTTTGAGGTAGCTCACAATGCGGCGAAACCTTTCCGTGTTCAATCCAATCAACAGGTTGTTGAGGTATTGGGTACTCATTTCAATATAAATGCATATGGAGATGAAAATGAAACAAAAACCACCTTGTTGGAGGGATCTGTTAAAGTAACCGGATCAAACGGCACTAAATTTATTAAACCTGGCCAGCAAGCTATATTAAAAGACAATAATTTAGCTATCACTGAAGCAAATGTAGAAGAAGCAGTAGCGTGGAGAAACGGTTACTTTCGGTTTAATGATGAAAAGATCGGTAGCGTGATGCGTAAGCTTTCTCGTTGGTATAACATAGATGTAACTTTTGAAGGCGGAATGCCAGTCGAAGGATTTAACGGTAAAATATCCCGCTACAAAAATATCAGTCAGGTGCTAAAAATGCTGGAGAAAACAAAGGCCGTTCATTTTAAAGTGGAAGGAAGGAGGGTTGCCGTTATGCAATAATTTTACTATCTGAAAGGTTTCTCTCAAAAAAGCCATCCCGGCTCGAACCGGAATGACTTATCGAATGGATTGCCTTAAAAATCCCTTATACTATTTAGAAATCGCGGGTTGCCTATACCATCTGGAAAATGCAAAAGGCGCAACGCATAAACCCATTCTATACAAATGTACAAATTTTACCCTAAAATTTTTGTGCAGCCTCCTGGCTGTATATCTCAAATCCTATTGACGATGAAGCTAACCACCCTTCTATTAATAGTGATCATTGTGCAGGTTAGCGCAACCGCCATTGCTCAAAAAGTAACTTTAAATGAAAAGAATGCACCCCTCAGTAACGTTTTTGATAAGATCAGTTCACAGACCGGTTACGATTTTCTGTTTACTACCTCTTTGTTAAAAGAGGCTAAACCTGTTAATATAAATGTAAAAAACGCTGATTTAAATGACGTTCTTAAACAGGTTTTCGCAGGGCAACCGCTGGAATTTTCAATCGAAGACAAATCGGTTGTTGTCTCTTCAAAACAAAAAACTATTCAAAAAAAATTAAGCGACCCCATTGCTTTGCCGATTGACGTTAACGGATATGTTGTTGATTCTGTTAGCGGTCATCCGCTGCCTGGTGCCAGCGTGATGGTTAAAGGACGATCACAAGGTACCAGAACTGTGGCAGACGGTTCATTCTTTCTGCCGGGTGTGGAAGATAAGGCAATATTGATCATTTCCTATCTTGGGTATAAGACAAAAGAGATTACCGCCTCAAAAAATGTTGGAACAATCCAATTGGATATTGCAGTAAGTAATCTTCATGAGGTTGGGGTAACAGTTAACACTGGCTACCAGCGGATACGACCGGAACAAAGTACGGGCGCAGTTTCACAGATCAGCACCAAAGAATATGAATCCAGCATCAGTACAAATTTCCTGGACGGGTTGGTAAATAAACTTCCGGGGCTTATGATAAACAACGACGTATCCTTTAACAGCACCACACCAGGCAGCACCAGTTCCACTTCCAGAAGTTTATTTAACATCCGCGGTATCTCCACGATGTCGGCTAATCAAAGCCCTTTAATCGTTATTGACGGATATCCTACGGAGCTTACACTGGATATGATCGATCCTAACGAAATTAAATCCGTAACTATTCTCAAAGATGCCGCGGCTGCCACGGTATATGGCGTAAGGGCATCTAATGGGGTAATTGTAATTGAGAGAAAGCAGGCTGCAGTCGGCAAACCTCAGTTTGCTTTTCGCGCAACAACAGGCATTACTCCGAAAGACAATTACAGCCGTTACAGAACGGCGGCAGGTGAATCATCGATCGTAGTGGACTATCAGAAAAGCCTTTATTCACAAAGCGTAAATGCAGGTACATGGAGCCAATTATCAACCATAGGTAGCATTTACAATAGTTCGTTTTCCCCGGTCTACTATACTTTAGCTGAGTCGGCAGCAAAGATGATTACCCCTGATCAGGCTGCGAGTTCTTATGCCGCATTAGAGAATTACGACAATAGTAAAGATTATAGCAAATTGTTCCTGCGATCGGCAATTACAGAAACCTACGATTTAAATGTTTCAGGCGGAAATGAGAATGCACTCTATTATATCACGGGCAATTATACAGGAAACATCCTGGAGCAAATAAAGAACAAAAACAACAGAATTTCGTTATCGGCCCGTAGTACACTGAAATTATCAAAACGTCTTTCCCTGGAGTTAACAACAGATTACCAGGAGAAACGTATTAACGGCGCACCGGTGCCGGCTATAACATCGTTATATCCTTATGAGCATTTACAGGACGTAAACGGGAATCCAGCCGCTATTGAATCAGGGTCTGGCATCAACCCTTTTTATAATAATACGCTCATGGCCATGGGCTTGCAGAATAATCTCTATTATCCGCTGATAGATGTTAATGCGATCAGTAATAATACGCATACTGTTAACAACCGCATTACCGCGAATTTTAATTATCGCATCGGTGGCGGGTTCGGCCTGACATTCGGAGGCGTATATGAAACATCGATCACAGACATCCGGAACTATGACGCAGCTGGATCTTCCGTAGCAAATCAATATGTTAACGACTATACGGTATTGAATACGGATGGAACGCTTCAATACAATATTCCTCAAGGAGGCTATCTTAGCCAGGAAGAAGATAATACATCCAGTTATACAGCCCGTGCACAATTGAACTACAATAAAAGAATAGGCAGCCAGCATTCCTTTAATGGTATCCTGGGTACGGAGGTAAGAGATGTGATTGATAAAAGCAATCTGGCATCTTATTTCGGTTATAACGATGAAACATTATTGCAGCAGCCGGTAGACTATGCCAGCATAGTTAACGGAACTTCAAATGGTACATTTGTAGACAACCCGATTTTTCAAAACAACTACAGCAGCTTATTTAATCAGCAATACGAAGAAGATAGATACGTTTCGGCCTATGCCAATATGGTGTATTCCTTTAAAGACACTTATTCCCTTACAGGTAGCATTCGTATAGATCAGTCTAACCTTTTCGGAACCAATCCTAAGTATAGATATAAACCTCTTTGGTCGATTGGATCGGCGTGGAATATTGATAAAGAAAACTTTATGCACGACATTGACTGGGTTAAACAGCTCAAGCTTCGCGTATCCTACGGTTTCAATGGTAATGTAGCAAAATTGTCGTTGCCACAGGCGATAGCACAGTATGTTCTGAATCCATATACCTCGCAAAGCAGCAGCGCCCTTCAATCGTTTTCTTATGCAAACAGCAGTTTGCGTTGGGAACAAACGAAGAATTTAAATTTCGGATTAGACTATCATATTTTTAAAAATATAACTGGAAGTATAGATTACTATACAAAAAGAAGTACTGATTTAATGGGGAGCTCACTGATTGACCCCACTATTGGCCTTAGTCCTTCCATAATAAACAATGCAACCATTAACAATACTGGTGTAGAGTTTAGCCTGCATGCCGACTGGATAGCGAAAAAAGATCTAAACTGGAATACAGGACTAATATTTGCGCACAACGGAAGTAAGGTATTGGATGTTTTCCAGACAGGCGATTACAGTCCGGAAACGCTGAATGCGTTGGGATATGTTAAAGGCTATCCTGTAGGTGCATTATTTGCCTATCGTGATGCCGGGCTTGATAATGCCGGATACCCTCAGATAAAAGACCAGAACGGTAAGATATATCAGACTGAAGACAGCAGCCTTGGTTCTCCTGAAACTGCGTTAATGTCAAGCGCGACTTCCGGCGTTATCCGTTACATGGGATCTTCCATACCTACTTTCAATGCCGGTTTGAGTAATCGGGTAGACATCGGAAGCTTCTACATATACTGTTTGATCAATTATTATGGCGGATTTAAGGTAAGTATACCCAGGCCAGATCCATCCTCATTCAGGCCACTACCGGGAGCTGGCAATTACTGGAAAGCCCCTGGTGACGAGAAGACTACCGATGTAATGAGTCTGGCAGCTTTCGATAATGCAAATTCAGTTGAAGCCTATGACTATTCCGATAAGTATGTAGTAAATGGCGACTACATAACATTAGGCGATCTAACACTTTCCTACAGTTTAGATAATAGCCAATTTATTAAAAAACTCGGATTTTCTCACTTCGAAATAAAGTGTCAGGGTACCAATTTATGGACTACTGCTTTTAATAAATACGACTATAGTGCCTCTATGGGCAGTTTTCAAAAATCATACATAACGCCTACTTACACCATTGGCATTTTTACCAACTTTTAAAACGAAACCAATGAAAGCACATAAATATATCTTTATACAGCTAATACTTAGCTGTATGGTATTAACCGGATGTAATAAGTACCTCGATATAACACCGAAGGGAAAGACATTACTTTCTACGGTTACCGACTATGATCAGTGGCTAAATAATCCTGCCCTGGACCTGGGATTTGGACCCCCAACGGGTACCTTTAATTATTTTGCAGATAATGTGGATGATCCTGCCATTCCAAATCCTCCAACCCAGCCAACTGACTTGGAGTATACCTGGGCGCTGCAGTTTTCAACTAATATCAACTTTCCTCCCGCATATTGGGGCGAACACTATGCTAAAATCAATCTGTTTAATACGCTACTGAACGGCATAGACGCAGCAACAGGCGGAACAAACAACCAAAAAAGTAGCCTCAAAGCTGAAGCCTTATTAGGCCGCGCCCTGGAATACTTTTACCTGGTTAATGAATATGGCAAACCATACGATTCGACAACAGTAAGTAAGGATCTAGCAGTTCCATTCGTTACCTCAAATGATGTATCCCAAATCGTGCCGCCTCGCAGCACCATTGCACAGATATATCAGCATATCATTGCCGACGTTAACTCCGCCATCCCCAACCTTCCGTTAGATAACAGTGCCAACAGGTTGCGCGGATCAACTGCAGCCGCGTACAGCGTGCTTGCGAGAATCTATTTATATGCAAGGGATTATTCTGACGCAAGAAAAAATGCTGAATTGGCTCTGGCAAATACCAAAGCAGTTATGATTGATTTTAATGGCACGCTTCCTACTTCCAGTTTAACAAGCATTCAGCCGGATGTTATTTATGGAAGGTTTGTGGTAGGAGATTGTACGCCTACATTGGATTTTATGCGGTCTTTTGACAGCAGCGATTTGCGCGTTCAAATGCTTTACTATAGTAACGATGGTTATACATTTACAACAAGGGGCGCCACACTTTTTATTCCGTTGTATATAACGTCTGCTTTACAAAATGTAAATACCGGGACCTCAGTACAGGAAATGAAGCTAATTATTGCAGAATGCGCCGCACGAAGCAACGACTTGTCTACCGCCTTACAACAGCTTGACGATATCCGCAAAACGAGATACGCAACAGCCAGTTACGTGCCTTATCAATCGAGTGTTCAGGAAGATGTATTGCAGGAAGTTTTAAAAGAGAGAAGTCACGAATTGCCCTTTTGCGGATTGCGTTGGTTTGATATGCGCAGGCTGGATAAAGAGAACCGGATGGGCACCGTGTACAGATATGACGCACAGGGAAATGTTATTGCCACTTTACTACCGCATAGTAACCGGTACACCTTGCAGATACCTGTTCAGGTTTTGAGTTTTAACCCGGGTATGCAACAAAACCCATAAAAGAAATATTATGTATAAAGCTTATATCGTTATATTTTGTTCGTTAATTGTATTGTTAACGGCATGCAAAAAAGAAAAAGGGACGGCCGCTTTACCCAATGGTAGTATTTCTTTTCAATACGCTCCTGGTAAAGATACATTGCAGATGCCACTTGGAATATTAAGTGATAGTGCTCTAGTGATAGGAATGAAGGCCGCATTATCAGGAAATACCTCTTCTACTGATCATTGGGTGAATTTTGCTGTAGATACAACAAAATTAGCTGACTTCATTGCCTTGTACGGATCCGCGGTTTTACTACCTAAAAGTTCTTATTTCTTTTATAAACCAACGACGCGCCTGCCCGCTGGCGCGTCGGTTTCCGATCCGGCACAGCTTAATATTATTCAAGAGACCGGATTAAATGCGTATACCACTTATGTATTACCAGTTATAATCCAGTCGGTGGATGGTAATGCCGATGGAATTGCAACAAGCCGGGTGATTTATTATGTATTTAAAACCGGTAAACCGCTGTTTGTCAGCAAAAATGGTTGGACTATTGCCGGATATTCTTCGGTTTTAGGTTCGTTTGTTGCCGCAAATGTACTCGACGCCGACAATACAACTACCTACTGGGCGACTAGTATTACACAGCAAATGCCCCAGTGGATCGCCATCAATTTTAACCAGCAAATTTCCTTCTCTGCTGTAACTTATTATATACCCGCTGCATTAGGATACCCGGCGGAAGGAGGTTATCCAACATCTGTAGAAATTGAGACCAGCATGGATGGAGTAACCTGGGTGAATAACGGAGTGTATGCCGGCAACATAAACAACAATATGCAAACGCTAAACACCGGCGCAATTACAGCCAGGTATCTGCGCTTTACTGCACTAGCTTCTGTAGAGTATTTTTCAACATATAATTGCGTATTTATTAGCGGCATATCGCTGACACCGTAAAGAAAATAATAACACATAAGTAAAAACTAACAAATAAGTAAAAAATAACATGATAAAGAAAATAAATTGTATCCTGGCTGCCGCCTGCTGCCTTCCTATGGGCTTAATGGCACAAAGCGGTTTTACGATCCATGGAAAGATAGGCTCCCTTGATGCCCCGGCAAAAGTATATCTGAGTTATAGCAATGAAGGCATTAAAGTCGTTGACTCTGCTTTTCTTCATAGCGGGCAGTTTAACTTCAAGGGTAAACTGGCCTCGCCTACCGAGGCACACCTTGTTATTGAGCAGAATAACGTGCTTCGGCCTAAATTTGCCGGGCAAGATGAATTGAGTTTTTTTATAGAAAATTCAGACATTAAGGTAACGGCAAAGGATTCTATGGCGTATGCGGTAGTCAAGGGATCTTTAACGAATGATGATAACAACGCCCTGCAAGCATTACAGCAGCCGTACCGTAAAATTGCCGACTCTATAAAGCTGGTATATAATGCCTGGACACCGGAACAACGCAAAGACACCACTTTAACTAAATCGCTCGGCCCCATCATACATTCAACACAGGCCGGATACGATAGTGTTAATCGGGCATTCATTGCCACGCATCCTAAATCTTACATTTCCCTGCTGACCTTCCAGGAAGTTGAACTCGGTTATAACTTTAATCCGGATACTGCTGCGGCTAAGTTTGCGAGGTTTCCGATAAATCTGAGGGAGTCTGCAACAGGGAAAAAAATGGCGGCCATCATTGTAAAAGGCGAACGAACCAATATAGGGGTTATTGCCATGGACTTTACACAAGATGATACGACAGGAAAAGCGGTTAAATTGTCAGATTTCCGCGGCCACTATGTGCTTGTTGACTTCTGGGCATCCTGGTGTAAGCCTTGCCGTGCAGAAAACCCTAACCTGCTGAAGGCTTATAATAGGTATAAAGGCAAAAATTTCACCATTTTGGGCGTCTCTCTTGATGACGAAAAAACCAAAAGGGCATGGCTTGGTGCGGTGGCACAAGATGGTTTGCCATGGACCCAGGTATCTGAGCTAAAAGGCTTCCAAAGTACGGCAGCTGTATTGTATGGCGTTTCGGCTATTCCAACTAATTTCCTGATGGATCCTAATGGGAAAATCATTGCCAGAAATCTTCGCGGCGAAGATCTGGAAAAAAAACTGAGCGAGCTGTTTCCGATGTAATAGCGCACTGTCCCAATAAGCATAACTAAAATAAAAAGCGGATACAAGATTGAACTCACATAACAGCATAAAATTGAATAAAGTGAAAATGAAAAAATAATATTATTAATCGCCGGCTTACTGCCCTCGGTGGTAATGGCACAAAACGGGTATATGATATCCGGTAAGCTGTCCGGACTAAAGGTACCGGCCAAAGCCTATCTGGTAACTTTACAAGGCGACGGATTTAAAGACAAGGATTCGGTAAAAATAAAAGATGGTAAATTCCGGTTTACAGGAACCGTAAATGAGCTCAGCAAGCTATGATTGCCAAATATTGAGAATAATCCATAATTGCGTTTATACTTTACAAACTTAAAAACAACTGATATGAAAAAATGTAACAAAGCGCTATTGATAGGCATGTTTTGCCTATCAATAGGTATGTGGTCATGTAAAAAGAATTCAGCGGATAGTACCGTAGCACCTATCCCCGGCGGCGATAACCGGGCATTGAACGTTACAACCAGCGGGCAATTCTCAACAGGGACCATAAATCCGGCATGGGGATTGGGAACTCAACTTATCGCCAATACCAGTTTAGATAAAACCTATTCATGGTATATAGATCAATATACAACCGGCACGTATTGGGATGTTAACTGTGGGCCGACATCGGCAACCATGGCTATTAAATGGGCCGACCCCACTTTTAGTAAAACCGTGGTTGATGCCCGCAATACTTATCGGTCAACCGGCGGTTGGTGGTACACTACCGATGTTGCCAACTATCTTAACTTGGATGGTATTAACTGGCAGTATACAAGTTTGTCGGATGGATACCAAACCATGATGAAATATCTTGACCAGGGCGACATCCTTATCCTGTGCCTTGATAATTATTACCTTACTTATAATAGCAACCCCGTACAGCATGTAGGTAAATTTTATACGGTGAGTGCACCAGGTTCAGGGCATTTTATAGTAATAAAAGGATATAAAAATGTGAATAACAACATTTACTTTGATGCCTATGATCCATGGTCTATCGGGGCCACCTATTCCGACGGCTCCGGTTTAAAGGGCCTGGACCGTTACTACACTAGTGCCAATCTGTCGCAAGCAACTGCGGTATGGTGGGATTATGCCATTATAATAGCCCCTAAAGGGCAGCAAGTTACCGCGGCAGCGGGGCTACGAAGAGCATTTGCGTTGCCAACACAGGTGCCTGAACAAAAAGGACGCTAACTCAAAAAAAAATCAATTGAGTACCAAGTATATGAAAAAAATAATTTTAGCAATAGCCTGGCTGTTCCCGCTTGCGGGAATGGCGCAAGGCGCATACACTATTTCCGGAAAAATGTCAGGGTTAAAAGCCCCTGCGAAGGCCTATCTGGTAACTTTACAAGGCGAAGAATTTAAAGACAAGGATTCGGTAGAAATAAAAGATGGCAAGTTTCGGTTTACAGGAACCGTAAATGAGCCGCAGCATGCTGTGATTGCCATTAAGCGCAACGGGGCACCAAAATCCGGAAACCATAGTGACGAGATAGAATTCTTTCTTGAAAATTCAAAAATTACTATTATTGGCGCCGATTCCATAAAAAACGCGACTATCAGTGGTTCAAAATCCGAAACGGAGATCCGGGGACTGGATGCATTAATTACACCTTTCACTGACAAGATCATCAAACTGCAGAAAGAGTTTTCAAAAGGACATGAAGCTGTAGCCGGAAAAACTGTTGAGGAGCGCAAAGCCGCGAGTGATAGCATAAACAGCTATGTAAAACAGATCAGGGACATTCATCTAAAATTTGTTAAATCTCATCTTAACTCATTTATGGGTTTGTACACGTTCAATTACTCTATTCTTGACAGCCACTTCAACCCTGCAGAGGTAAAGCCATTGTTTTATAAATTCTCTCCCCAGCTTCAGTCGTCATCATTGGGTAAACTATCTATAGATAGGATCATATCATCCGAAAGACGTGGATTGGGTGCAAAGATCATCGATTTTTCACAGACTGACATCAACGGAAACATTTTTAAGATCGCATCATTACGCGGTAAATATGTATTTGTAGATTTTTGGGCAAGCTGGTGCTACTGGTGCCGTGCCGAAAACCCTAACGTGTTGAAAGCATATGAGCAACTCAAGGGCAGAAATCTTGAAATGGTAAGCGTATCGTTTGATGAAAGTAAAGCTGCCTGGGAAAACGCGGTAAAACAAGATAAACTTCCTTGGTTACAGGTGTCTGACCTTAAAGGGATGCGGGTAAGAAATGGATTAGCAGCGATGTTAGACATTAGTGCGATACCGCAAAATTTGCTTATCAATCCTGAAGGTATTATCATAGCCACAAACCTACGTGGCGAAGACCTTCCAGCGAAATTATCAGCATTAATTAAATAAATCATTACCATCTGTCAATTCATTTAAATAAACATCAAAATGAACATTAGGAAAATTATCACCATACTGTTTTTATTGCCCGCCGGCTTCTGTATGGCCCAGGATAAGTTTGAAATATCCGGGAAACTCCCCCAGGCGGGGAATGAAAAAATGGTAGTCTTGAACTATGTAAACAGTGCGGGGAAGGAAGCAAAAGATAGTACCATATTGAAAGATGGTAAATTCACCTTAACTGGTACCACGGCTTTTGGCAACAGGTCTTACCTATATTTGGTGCCCCTTAAAAAAGATACTCCTCAGCGTCGCCTGGAACCAGATGCACAGCTGTTTTATTTGGAAAAAGGAATGTACAGTGTAGTTGGTACCGATAGTATGGCGACTGCAAAAATTACAGGTGCGCAAGCCCAAACCGACTACCTTTTATATACCAGCCAGATGGACACTTTGATGGTGCACTATAGGTTGTTACTGAAGCGATATTTCAAGGCAAGCTCGGTCAAAGATACCGCCGAGATCAAAAGAATACAAAGCGACGGTAAACCCCTTGGGATTAGAATGAATGCCGCTCAGGATGCCTTTATTTTTAGTCACCCTGATTCTTATGTGACGCTTGATATTGTCGCCAATGATAAGGCTATGGTTATAGATCCCAAAGTTTTTGACCCCTATTATAAACCACTTAGTAAAAGAGTAATGAGCAGCTTTACCGGGCAAAAATTGGTGGCTAAATACGAAAAAGCCATGCAGCTATCCATAGGTAAAACATTAGATTTTACACTAACGGATGATAAAGGTAAGGAGTTTAAGCTCTCTTCATTAAAAGGGAAATACGTATTGGTTGATTTTTGGGCCAGCTGGTGCGCACCATGCCGCGCAGAGAACCCTAATTTATTAGAGGCTTACAACGCGCTGAAAGATAAAAACTTCGAAATTGTAAGTATCTCCCTGGATGAAACCAAAGGAGCCTGGTTAAAGGCCGTGGCCGCTGACGGGATGCCGTGGACACAAGTAAGCGACCTTAAAGGCTTTAAAAGCGATGTTGCGGTTAGATTTGGTATTAATGCCATACCTCAAAACGTCTTAATAGATCCTAATGGTGTAATCATTGCAAAAAACCTGCGCGGTGGGGCTGTTTTAACCGAGCTTTCAAACTTTATAAAATAAAACTAAACAGGCCCGGTCAATTCAAGAAATGATTTATACCGTTCAATTTTTATAGTCTCAGTATTAAATATTCTTATGAAAAATTTGAAAAAGATCGGTATACCGGTACTTTACATGGCAGGTTTGGTAATGTGTTGCAGCCTGCCCGCACACGCCCAGAAAAAATCAAAAAATTCCAAACCTTCTGTAGAAGTAGATACGTCAAAGACCAAAAGCCTGGCGCAACAGGTCGCTGCCAGGCCTGTGATGACCTTTAAACCTTACAAAGAAGTAATACCGGCAACAGCCAAAACCATGAAAAGCTTTATAACAGTGCATCTGGTGGCAGACCGGTACCTGTTTGAAATACCAGATTCGATGATGACGCGCGATATACTGATCGTTTCACGTGTGGATAAAAGCCCGGCAGGAATGGTGAAACCGTCTAACGACATTGGCTATGCCGGTGACGAGGCCGGCCGGGCCGTTATTGCTTTTGAAAAGATACCGGGTGATAAGGTAGCCCTGCGTTCACTGGTTTTTGACCAATTTTCAAACGATACTACCGAAAATGGCATGTCCAGAACATTGCCCGGAAATAATTACCAAACCATACTGGGAACCTTTCCGGTAAAGGCCGTGAATAAAGAAGCTAAGAGTACGGTGATTGACGTTACCGACTTTATCAATGGCGATAATGGCGTGGTTTCCTTCAATATGCCTTCTACACGTAATAATTTGGGAGGGTTAATTCCAGATCGCTCTTATATTGATAACATTCATGCCTTTCCAAACAATATAGAGATCAAATCAGTAAAAACTTACTTTCCGAAGCCTAGCCCGGCCGGTACACCACCGCCGGTCAGTTATGAGTTTAACAACTCGCTTGTGCTGCTGCCAAGCGAGTTAATGAAACCCAGGTTCGCAGACCCGCGCATCGGCTTTTTTAGCAATGCTTATGTTGATTTTGATGCTAATCCGCATGGTGTAACTACATCCAAATACATCCTGCGCTGGCGCATGGAACCCAGGCCGGCGGACATGGAAAAATATAAGCGCGGAGAATTGGTTGAGCCTCAAAAGCCCATTGTGATTTATATCGACCCTGCAACGCCCGGGAAATGGGTACCCTATCTGATCCAGGGAATTAATGACTGGCAGGCAGCCTTTGAAAAAGCTGGCTTTAAAAATGCCATCATCGGCAAACCAGCCCCGGTAAATGACTCAACCTGGAGCTTGGATGATGCCCGCCACTCGGTGCTTGTATATAAGCCATCAGCTGTAGCTAATGCCAGTGGCCCCAATGTTAATGATCCCCGTACGGGCGAAATATTGGAAACACATATCAACTGGTATCACAGTGTAATGACGCTAGTGCAAAACTGGTACACCATACAGGCCGGTGCAATAGATCCGCGTGCGCGTAAACCGGATCTGGATGACGAGCTGATGGGTCAATTGATACGCTTTATTTCTTCACATGAGATCGGTCATACTTTAGGCCTTATGCACAACTTCGGGGCATCATCAACCGTTCCGGTGGCTAACCTGCGCAATAAGGCCTGGGTTGAGGAACACGGGCACACGCCATCCATTATGGACTATGCACGGTTTAACTATGTGGCGCAGCCAGAAGATAATATCAGCGAAAAGGGTATATTCCCACACATCGGCGATTACGACAAATGGGCCATTGAATGGGGGTACAGACTGATACCGGATGCAAAAACCGCTGCTGAAGAAAAACCGATATTAAACAAATGGATGGTTGATAAGCTGGCCTCGGGCAAGCAATATTTTTACGGCAGCCAGTTAAATCCAATTACCAATGATTTCCCGATAGGCAGTAACGACCCTCGTGACCAAAGCGAAGATCTGGGTGACGATGCCATGCTGGCCAGCAGTTATGGCATAAAAAACCTTAAAAGAGTTGAACCTAACCTGATGATCTGGCTGAAAAAACCGGGTGAAAGCTATGACCGGGTAGCTGCTGCCTACAACGAATTGGTTACCGAATACAATCGTTTTATGATCCATGTATCAAAGAACATAGGCGGTGTTTACGAAACACCGAAAACCGTTGAGCAGCCGGGACCTGAATATCTAATTGAAGACAAACGCAAACAAAAACGCGCCATGGCCTTTTTACAGCAACAATTATTTGCCACACCCTACTGGCTGATGGATAACAAGCTATACAGTGTCAGCCAGACCAATTTCACCATGGTGACCAATATACAACAAATGGTGCTATTGAGCCTGGTAAGTGGCCCGAAGATAAGCCTGTTGTTGAGTGAAGAAAATTCTTACCCAGGCGAGGCTTACACAGCTGTTGAGATGCTGAACGATCTGCACAGGGGCATATTTTCTGAACTTATTGCAAATAAACCGGTAAGTGTTTACCGCCGCAGCCTGCAAAAAGCCTATGTTGAGAGTGTGATTAACTTATTGGAACCAAAAACTGCCGAAGCGTATAGCGATGCGTTATCCATTGCTAAGGCACATGCCAGAATGTTGGAAGCAGAGCTGAAAAAAGCATCTCATACTTCAAGCGGCATAACCCGGGATCATTTTATTGATTTGACTGAAAGGTTGGATTTGGCGTTACATCCTAAATCTTAAACAGTTGTAAATAGCCAGGGACCTTAGAGGTGAAGATCTTATCGCGAAATTATCAGCATTAATTAAATAAGACTTAAAAAGAATATTATGAAGATGAAAATCATAACCAGCTTATTACTGGTAATGGTTACTACACTGAAACAGAGTTTACAAATTACGCCCCTATCTGCCGGGTAGCCGAATCCGTATTATTAAAAAAATGAACGATCATTATCAAACACTCACCATACAATGAAAAAGATTTTAATGATAGCCCTGATACTGGGTTTATTTATAACCAAAAAAGCCGGAGCGCAAATACTTACGCCGGTAAAATGGAGTTACGGCGTCAAAAAAACAAGCTCTACCGAAGCTGTTGTATTTTTAAAAGCCACTATAGATGAAGGCTGGCACGTGTACTCGCAGTTTGTTAAAGAAGGCGGCCCCGTAAAAACCACTATTACCTTTAGCCCAGCAGCAGACTACCTGCTGATCGGTAAAACATTGGAACCTAGACCCATCTCCCGCATGGAAAAAGTATTCGGCATAGAAGTCGGCTTTTTTGAGAACAGCGTGGTTTTCCAGCAAAAAATAAAGCTCAAAAAGGGACTGGCTACCATAAAAGGCAAACTGGAATACATGACCTGTAACGACAGGCAATGCCTGCCGCCTGCTACTGAAGAGTTTAGAATACCTGTAAAGTAAATTTTGCTTAAAAACGGTGAAAAAAGTACTACATAGGGCGTATGCTCCAGCTATGCCTTATCAGGGAACTCTTGCAATATGGGCTCGGCTTTGGGCAGCAGGATGCCTTTGATATTGGCCGGCCAACTTTTGGCAATAGTGTCGCGCCTGTCCGGCTGGTAGCTGATCTTAAACGCGGGGATATGCTTTTTGATTTCTGCTGCCAGGTCGCGGGGACTCATTCCGGCGATGTTGTAAACAAATTTAGGGATGAGGGAATAAATTATCCCCAGGTGAATCTTTTGACCCTTATTGCGTGCCAAAAGAGATATACTGAAATTTGCAATAGATATTAAAAAATCAATTTTTTAAAACCATGGAACAGAATTCAGAAAATAAAGTGCAAAGTAAAGCAAGTGAAGAACGTCAGGTACAAAATGTCTTGGCCAGATATACCAGAGCAGCAGACCAACTTAATGGCAAGGTAATAAGTGACTTGTTTGTGCCGGATGGTAAGGTGGAAGTGTATTATGTTAATGGCGGAAACCGCGAGTTTCTTTTTGTGTTGTCAGGACACGCAGAAATAGAAAATGCCATGTCAAACCTCATGAAACCGCACCCTGACAGAGGATGGAGTCATCATACAACGCATGATCATATTATTGAAGTAAATGGAGATCATGCTACGATTGATGCACAATTCATCAGGTTTGATTCTGTAGGCGAAATGCGCCCAGCCAATGGATGGCCTGAAGGAACAGTAGGATTAATGGGCAAGGTAACACCTACAGAATCAGGTTATTACCAGCCGACCTTGCAGAAGATAAGCGGGGAATGGAAGATAGTTACTCTCGTTATTCTTCACGATCTGACTTTTGCAATTCCGGGAAAGTAAGATTTCGGATAAAAAGACGCCCGGAAAGTTCTAGGGCGTCTTTTTTATAAGCTCATCCCGCCATCCATAATGAATTCAGAGCCGGTGATAAATGACGATGCCTCAGCGCTCAAGTGAGCGACCATCTTGCCGACATCGACGGCAGTACCCATTTTCCTTAAGGGGACATTGTCTATGATCCAGGCTTTAACACCCTGCAATTCCTCATCGCTGTAGCCGGCCTTATTGAGTATTTCTGTTTTAGTAGGGCCAGGACTTACGGCGTTCACGCGAATTTTACGCGGAGCCAATTCTACAGCAGCGATTTTCATAACCGCGTTAAGTGCTGCTTTACTTGATGAATAGATAGAAGAATTGGCGAGGTTCATGCTGGCTGTATTCGATGACAGGAACACCACCGAGGCACCGTCATTTAACAGCGGTATAAACCGGCTCAGCATAAAATATGCTCCTTTGAAATTCACATCCATCACGTAGTCAAACACTTCTTCCGTTGCGCTCTCAACGCTTGATCCGCTCGATACACCCGCGTTAATAAACAGGATATCTAATTTTCCATAACGTGTTTTGACCTCGGCCGCCAATCTTTCCGTGTCTTCCAGTTTGCCCTGATCTGCAATCAGCCCTGAAATACCTAGTTGCGCGGCTGCGGCCTCAATCGCTTCCTGACGGCGGCCCGTAATAATCACTGTTGCACCCTGCGCTTTTAGTTCCTGCGCTGTCGCGTAACCTATGCCACTGTTACCGCCGGTAACTAACGCTGTTTTTCCTCTAAGATTTTCCATTTGTATAAAATTCATGCAAAAATATAAAGTAATTGATATAACTTTGTTACCAGTATAACAGAGTATACCAATATGAATGAAGCAATGATAAAAGAGGTTCTGTCAGGATCCAGGAACCAAAAGGTGGAAATACAAGCTTTGCAGGACACTATTTAAGTCATCAGCGGTAAATGGTAGCTACCGATTATCAATTCGATATGTAACGGAAATAGCTATACCAGAGTACAGCTTTTCCCGGACGAGTCAAGCTCTATTACTTTTTGCGCAACGGCTGCTGATAAAGCCGGGTTTTGCCCGGTGGATTAGCTGAAGAGACTATTTTTTTAATCTATCATTAAAGTTTCTATTTACTTTTTCAGCAGCCTAAACGTATCACGAATGCCTTCAATAAAAGCTTCAGGATTTTCCCATGGGCCAAAGTGACCGCCTTTTTGAAAAGCTTTAGCATATATAGTATTGAACTGTGCGGCTAAAGGGCCATTTTTGAAAATATCGACCCTGTTTTCTATAGTTGCAAGTGGGGGATAAGCATCTCCTGTAAGGAAAGTAAATCCAACAGGAGCTTCCACTGTCGGCGTTCTGGAGTGCGATGGTTTCCACGGATACCTGTTGGCATTGGAATAAGCACGGATGGAACTCCCAATTGCCTGGTTTACCCAAAAAATCATAGTATGGGTAATAATATCATCTTTCGGGAAAACTTCTTCAAAATTTCTGTTTTGGTCGCTCCATTTTTTCCAGCGCTGCAAGATACAGCCCAGCATCCCTACCGGAGAATCATTAAGCCCGTGGGTAATGGTTTGCCCGTCTAACATGTGAACGGCAACGTGAGAAGCATAGGTACGCTGGAAATTGATGATACCTTCACGGAGTGCTTCAGGAGCATCCGCAGGAACAAGATGGCCTTCTGTAAGGTCCCATGGTCTTTCACTCTGGAAAATGGTTAATGGCATCTCTTGTCCCAAATGGATACCGATAAGTTCGTCTGCATACTTGTGGCCCAATTGTGCAGTAATTAACATACCGTAATCACTTCCGGCAGCGGCATATTTTTCGAACCCAAATGTTTCTGTCATCAATTTATGCCACAGCTCTGCCATTTTCCAGAAATTCATTTCTCCATCTTTAACCGGAGTAGAAAATCCAAAACCCGGAAGCGACGGTACAATAACATCAAAAGAATGAGCAGGGTCGCCGCCAAAAGAAGCCGGGTCAGTTAGCTGGCGAATAACTTTGCTCCAATGCCAGTAAGTCCATGGCCAGCCGTGCGATAAAATAATTGGGGTCGGATTTGGGCCCTTTCCTTTTTCATAAATAAAATGAATAGGCTGTCCGTCAATTTCAACTTTGTGCTGGTTAAAAGAGTTGAGTTCCCTTTCCGCAGCCCGCCAGTCATATTTTTCTATCCAGTGATCCACAATATCCTTTAGGTAAGAAGTGCTGATACCGTAGTATAAATCGTCGTTATTAAGATCCTGTGCCCAACGTGTTGATTTTAATCTGTCCATCAGATCCTGAAGAACTTCATCAGAAACCTGAATTTTAAATGGTTTTAAATTCATAGCCTTTGTTAGTTTTTAATAAGTGAAATCTAATTTTAGTCTTGTTTGAACGAGTTTGGAGATGTACCATGCGCCATCAATTTTTACAAAATCGCCGTGATAATGGCCGTAACCGTGTAATGTTCTGAATGCAGGAATCTTGCTGTCAGCCACATGTACGGTTTCTTCATTTTCTGGGCGAATCACGTAATCTTCCATAGAGAAAATGCCTTTTGCCTCTTCCGAGGAGTGAATGTCCACTTCAAAAGAAAACAAATGGTGAATGGCTGTTGCCTGCCCCACGCTTGTTGAAATTGAGCCGGCAATATCCACTCTGCCAGACATTATTTTAAGCGCTTCCCCTGCAACATTCAACGGCGTGAATGTCCCTTCGGGTGTAAACAATGCAGCGAGATTGTACCACTCTTTGGCATCTGCATAACGAACGTAACGTGCCATGACATTTCTTATGTCATCTGTAATTTTGAGGCGTTCTAAATCTGTAATGTTCATTTTTTTATTGTTTTTTATTACGATAACAAAGGTAAATCTAAAATGGTATAACTTTGTAATCAGTATCACAGAGTATACCAATTTTAATGATAAATAAGTAAAAGAAATTAGGCGCTCACCCGGGTCAAGTGTCTGCATTTGACTGCAAAATATTGTGAGGGACGATACTCAAGCTACGGGACATTGCAAAATAAAAAGCCTCAAATCGAAAGATTTGAGGCTTTTGACTTGTTCGTAGCTCTCAATTGGACTAAACTCGAACCATTTTGTTCAATATTTAGAAATTTTATCAAATTTATCATTTCAGATATATTCAAAAATATAAAGTGATTGGTGTAGCTTTGTTACCAGTATAGCAGAGTATACCGGTTATGAAAGAAGAAAAGCGCAATGAAATGCTCAACGAGGTGCTTTCTCACCCGAGGGTACAAAAGGACGAGATACAGGCTTTACAGGATACGATCTACGTGATCGGCGGTAAATGGAAGCTACCCATTATTAATTCCCTGTGCAACGGTAATAAACGCTTTCGCGATATTGAACGCAGCATCCCCGGAATTACCACCCGTATGCTGTCCCGCGAACTGAAGGAAATGGAAACCAACAAGCTGTTGAAACGGACGGTAACACCCGATACGCCGGTATTAGTGGAATATACGGTTACTGATTATTGTCATAGCTTCGGCGATATTATCCTCGAAATGATCAAATGGGGCAAACAGCACCGCGAGAAGATCAGGGCTAAATAACCAATCGGAATGTGTACGGTATTTGGCGACTTTACCTGTACACCTTATGCACATTATCCGCAGCAAAACAATGAGGTTATGCCGCCATTAAGTGGTTAACGGGACATGGCGGGATAGTAAAGATCGACGGCAGTAAATTAGCCGTCATGGGTAATAGTATTGAAAAAATGGTGCCGGATTTGTTAAATTGATGCACAATTTATCAGGTTTGATTCTGTAGGCGAAATGCGCCCAGAGAATGGATGGCCTGAAGGAACAGTAGGATTAATGGGCAAGGTAACTCCTCCAGAATCGGGTTATTACCAACCTACGTTGCAGAAGATAAGTGGGGAATGGAAAATAGTTACTCTCGTCATTCTTTACGATCTGACTTTTGCAATTCCCGAATCTTACTACCCATAATGAATTCGGAACTGGTGATAAATGACGATGCCTCAGCGCCAACCCCTCCCTCAATGCAAATTAACTGACTTTTTTATGTGCATGTTGCGGAAGTTTCAATTCTTTTTTTCATTGACCACATAAACAGACGCTGAAATCAGGTCAATTGTTTTAAAAAAATCTTCTGCGGAAAACATTTGAATTGGACCTCTACTGTTTTTTTGTTTTCATCGCATGGGGGTTGAGATCTGCAATTACTTTTTCCAGACAAGTACGATTTTGATCTCCCCAATGATTCATTGCATCGACCAGCGGCATGAGCGATTCCCCTAACTGTGTTAAGGAATATTCAACTTTTGGCGGCAGCTGATGATAAATTTTTTTGGCTATGATTCCATGTTCCTCCAGTTGTTTTAACTGCAAGTTTAACACGCGTTTTGTTGCACCTGGCATGGCTTTTTGCAATTCGCTTGGTCTTTTAATCTGTTCACATATGGCATAAAGAAGGCTGGCCTTCCATTTTCCGTTTAAAACTTCTCTTGTCAAATAAAGGCCACAATCAAAAGGCAAAGGAATTTTTCTTTCGTACATCTGGAAACGTTTTTTCAAAAATAGTTATAAGTACATAATAATGCGATAGGGGATTAATTAGTCCCCATGCGAATAAATAACCCCTTATTGCAAAAATCCCGATACTACCTCAATTTTGACTTAAAAATACGAAAATGCAAAATCAAGAACCACTTTTAACAATATATCAAATGGGTGATATGCTGCTCCGTAACAGGGTGGCGATGTCATCTTTAACCCGGTGCAGGGCTACTAATCCTGATCTTGCGCCTACCGACTTACACGTTGAGTATTATGCCCAGCGGGCTTCTGCAGGCCTTATACTTACCGAAGGTACCTATATAAGCGAAAGAGCCATCGGATATATTAATATTCCCGGCATCTACAGCAAGACGCAGACAGCGGCCTGGAAACGGGTAACCGACGCGGTACACACAAAAAATGGGAGGATATTTGTGCAGCTGGCCCATAGTGGATCGGTATCCCACCCCGATTTTTTTCAGGGCCAATTGCCGCTGGGGCCGTCGGCCATCAATCCGCAGGAGAAATCTTTCACCCTACAGGGTTTTAAAGACACCCTGACACCTGCTGAATACACTACCGTGCAGATTAAGGAAACCATACGGGAATATAGACTGGCAGCAGAAAACGCGAAGACGGCAGGATTTGACGGTTTGGAAATTCACGCACAGAATACCTCACTGATCCCACAATTCTTAAGCGAGGCCACTAATCAACGTACGGATGAATACGGCTGTAGTATAGAAAATCGCGCGAGGCTGTTATTTGAAATTCTGGATGCCGTAAAAGAGGTATATCCAATCAACCGGATCGGTGTTAAATTTACACCCGCAGGCTTCAATCGGGGAATCATTAAACCGGACGCTACCACAATTAAGATATACGATTATATTCTTGAAAAGTTGAACGGTTATAATCTCGCGTATGTACAGCTTGTAGGCCCTGCGGTAGATTTAACGGGGACACCTTTGGATATTTTGAAAGACAATTACTTTGAGCACTTCAGAAATATTTATAAAGGAACAATAATAGCTAACCTGGGTTTCACTCAGGAAAGCGGCAATGCGATTATCGGCAAAGAAACAGCTGATTTGGTCTCATTTGGGACCCCCTATATTGCCAATCCCGATCTGGTACAGCGTTTCGGGCAAAATATCCCTTTATCGAACGGCGATCCCGACACTTATTATGCTGGTGGAGGGGCCAAAGGTTTTACCGATTATCCTTTCGCTACAAGTTAAGTCATGGGTAGATTAAAAGGAAAAGTTGCGCTTGTTACCGGCGGCAGCCGGGGTATTGGAGCGGGCATAGTCAGAAAATTAACGCAAGAGGGCGCTGCGGTCGCATTTACCTATGTAAATGCGACCGAAAAAGCCAATAGGCTGCAAAGTGAGCTTTCTGCCCAGAGAGGAAATATTCTATCGATAAAAGCCGATTCAAGCCAAACACAGGAGGTTGAGGATGCTATTCAGCTGGCTGTGAAAAAGTTTGGCAGGATTGATATCCTGGTAAACAATGCAGGCCTGTATTTTGGCGGTAAAATAGATAGTCCGGATATGGATATGGTATCGATAGCCCGGATGTGGCAGGTAAACGTAGCGGGCATTGCGCATACAGTAAGAAGCATAATCCCTTATATGTTGCCTGGAAGCAGGATTATTTCTATCGGTTCAGGTGCAGCGGCCAGGACGCCGTTTGCGGGAGTTGGCGATTATGCGGCAACAAAAGCTGCTTTGGCTGCATACACCCGGAGTTGGGCGAGAGATCTGGCTGAGAAAAGTATCACCGTAAATCTTATTCAGCCAGGTTTGATTGAAACCGATTTAAAACCAAACGACGAAAGTTTAATTGCCGAATTGTTACAGCCTGTTGCGCTTAAACGTTTCGGTACACCTGTTGAAATTGGTAGTGTTGTAGCATTTCTGGCAAGTGACGAAGCATCCTATGTTACCGGTGCAACCATAAACGTTGATGGAGGCTGGTCTGCCTGATATAGCGGGCCCGTCTATAATGGTGGCGTTTGACTGATGGGCTTCGTAACCCGGATCTTCACATTGTAAGTACCATCTGCTTTTTTGTGGGGCTTAAAAATCTTAACATCAACTGTTGCCATAAATACTGCATTAGGGCACAAAAGTCCTATACCGCATTTGTACCGCGCTTTGCGTTAAGTTCAACAAATTATTATGGAAATGCTGAAAGAACAGGATCGTCCTGATCAGGTGACTATGAATCTAAAAAATAAGCATTCCGTTTTCAATTAGTACTATAAAAGAAAGGGGGGCATGATCAGGTAGGTGATGATGCCTCTTTTCTGTTGGGCAAAGCGGTAGAATGAAAAAAGTTAAGTCCTTAGGGCAGAATTGACATAAGTACCTCATCAAAAACAGAACGATTTCGTTTTGGATACAATAATGTACGTTTTGGAAACATCATCAAAAGTGGGGCGATATAATTTTGTTCATCAAATCAGATTTAAAAAATGGATTCAATTATAAAAAATGACCAGAGCACAACATCGATAAAAAAAATCACTTTCAAATCTAATGGTTTGGATATTGCGGGCCTCATTTATTCACCCGTGCATGTCAATGCTAATCATAAACTGGCCCCGGCAATTGTCGTCGGTCATCCTGGCAGCGGTGTAAAAGAGCAAACCGCATCTCTATATGCTACCCTATTGGCAGAAAGAGGATTTGTAGCCTTAACTTTTGACGCTGCCTATCAGGGAGAGAGCGAAGGTACCCCTCGTGGGCTGGAAGATCCTGCTCAACGAATAGAGGACATCAAATCGGCAGTTTCGTTCTTAAATACCGTAAAAGAAGTTAATGCAGAGAAAATAGGGGTCCTGGGAATATGCGCTTCAGGTGGTTACGGATTAACAGCTGCTGCTACTGACCACCGTATAAAAGCGATAGCGACCGTTAGTGCTTCTGATATGGGAAGACAATTTAGGAGCGGAGGAGACGGCAAACAAGATCCGGGTATTATTCAGACGATGTTGGACGCAGCTGCTGCCGACAGGACCGAAGAAGGCAAGGGAAAAGAACCTGGCTCCTTTCCAATATTTCCAGAAAGTGAAACACAGGCGAAGGCCATGGGAGATCATGTTTTTGAAGGTTGGGAATACTATTGTACGGATCGTGGGCAACACTCTCGCTCAGCCAAAACTTTCACCTGGAACAGCGTGGATAGGATTGCAGCGTTCGATGCCTTTAGATTTGCTTATCTGATCGCTCCCCGTCCCTTGCTGATGGTCGCCGGTTCTGAAGCAGAAACTCTTTGGATGACTAAAGAGGCTTATGAGATAGCAAATGAGCCCAAAGAAGTTTTTTTAATTAATGGCGCCAGCCACGTAGCACTTTATGATAAAGAGGAGTTTGTTAGCACTGCCATCTTCAAATTGGAAGAGTTTTTTAAATCAACTTTAGAATAACAGCGACATTCGTTACCGAATTTATAGTGCTACCACTACTTATAGCAAAGCTGAGATTAAATGTTGGATGCGATTATACAGCCGGCAGTTAATATTGTAAATTTAGAGATGAGTAGGAAAATGAAACAAAATTGTAAATTTATATGATGAAGAAGGAAACTTGTGCACCATATATTTTTAGTTCTATTTCGGAATTGCACCGTGCTTTGGATTTGCCCAAACCGCTGCACCCGCTTATAAGCTTAGTTGATTATAGCAAGGTAAAATCAATACCAGATGAGTTTGAAACATCTTTAATGCTCAGCTTCTATAAGATATCCTATAAGAGCAATTTTTACGGAAAAATTAAATATGGACAAGGTTATTATGACTTTGATGAAGGTGGTTTGTTTTTTATTTCCCCTAACCAGATCCTCTCAAGCTCTTTAGAAGAAAAAAAATATGCAGGATATACTTTGCTGATTCACCCGGATTTTATCCGGAATTACGCATTGGGGAAAAACATCAAGAACTATCACTTCTTTTCTTATTCGGCAAACGAAGCACTACATCTTTCTGAAAAAGAGAAGGACATTATATTTTCAGTATTTGAAAATATCGAACGGGAACTAACCGCTACCATTGATGACTTTAGTCAGGATGTAATGATTTCCTATATAGAAGTATTGCTTAATTATAGTAATCGTTTTTACAAAAGGCAGTTTATTACCAGAAAAGCAGTCAATAATGATTTACTGGAAAAATTAGAACATTTACTGAATAGCTATTTTCGTGATGAAATTGCTTTAATGAAAGGTTTGCCAACCGTACAATATCTGTCAGATGAATTAAATGTTACACCACATTATCTGAGCGATGTCCTGCGTTCGTTAACTGGACTCAATGCGCAGCAGCATATCCATCAAAGACTAATTGAAGAAGCAAAAGAAAACCTATCCGCCACAAATTTAACTGTCGCGGAAATTGCTTATAGATTAGGCTTTGAACGCCCGCAATCCTTCAATAAGTTATTTAAGAACAAAACCCGTTTGTCTCCGTTGGAGTTTAGGGAGTCATTTAATTAGTTATGGACGTTTCCCCGGTTTGCTCATGGCCTGGTTCCTGGAGGGCCGAGGATGATATTTCCGGTGGATTGATGCATTCATAAAACGTTGCTTGCCTGAATGATGATAAAATTCCAATGTCAAAAGCCAACAGTATTTGCGAAAAATATCTATCTAGCTGTATCAAGTATATTAATTAGCCTTGGAAATGGGGTTACCGTAAGAGTGTTGAAAAAGCTTTGGCTTTTTTTCCAATGCAGTTGTATGTTTACACATGATTTTATTTAGCATATTTATATAAACAATTTTGTTTATATTTGTAATATGGAAACCGCACTCGAGAAATACAAAGGAATTCACCCTGGACTTATTCTTGAACGAGAGCTTAAGAAAAGAAATCTGAAAAAAGGCCCTTTTGCACTTTCATTACATGAGTATCCTCAGACTTTAAATGGCATAACAAAAGGTCAGCGCGGGTTGACAGCATCGCTTTCTTTAAAGATTGATAAAGCTTTAGGATTGGAGGAAGGAACAATGTTATTGCTCCAGGCTTATTATGAAATTAAGAGGGAACAACAAAAAGGTAATCCAGGAGAATTGCCTGATCTTTCTATTATCCGAAAAACATTATTTTGGGACACCGATATCACTAAGATCGATTGGAAAAATCAATATAAAGCTGTTATTCAACGAGTATTTGAACGGGGGAATGACGATGAAAAAAATGAAACTCTCAGGTTCTACGGAAAAGACAAAATTAAAGAAGTTACTGGTAGTACCCGAATCGCAAATAATAAAATGCTGGTAATGGGGTACCTCAAAGCAAAATAATATGCTCTATTGGAATACTGTTAATAGCCTGCTAAAAATCTCCCTGATGACCTTAATGAGCGCGGAGGAGCTTAAAGACTTTCGACTCGTAGGCGGTACGGCATTAAGTCTGTATCTGGGACACCGATTTTCGGTAGATATAGATTTATTTACAGATGCGAATTACGGTTCTATCGATTTTGATGCCATTGAAAGATTTCTTAGAAAGAACTTTGGGCATGTGGACGGCGAATTTGGCGGCAACCCGGGTATGGGAAAATCTTATCTTATAGGAACTGATGTCAATAACGTTATTAAACTGGATTTATATTATTCTATGGACCCTTTTTTTCAAAATGCAATAGAAGAAGATGGGATGCGTATGGCGACTGTTGAAGAGATAATTGCGATGAAGATAGATGTGGTGCAAAGAGGTGGCAGAAAAAAAGACTTTTGGGATTTACACGAGTTGCTTAATCTGTAATAGCCACTATTTGATCTGACAGTTGGGTTATTTTAAAGATTGTCAGATTGAATTTGTGAATATAATCTTTTCTCGTCTAAATGCAATGACACAGATTCTTCTGAGCCCTTTTTGGGAGGGCTCTGAAGAATCTGGTCTTCGGCGAGCCTTTCCAATAACTTTTCCTGCGCTAATGGGATGCTGTCGATCAACGTTTGCATAGGCGTTTTACCAAAGCAGTATTTACCGCTGTGCGTCCGTTCATTATTGTAATTGTACATCCACCTGTCCAGATCAGCTTGTAGTTCAGCGATGCTGCGGTATATCTTTTTTCGAAAAGCAATAGCATAGAACTCGTCCTGAATGGTACGGTGAAAGCGTTCACAGATTCCATTGGTTTGTGGACTTTTAGCTTTTGTTTTGGTATGGTCTATATCTTCAATAGCCAGGTATAACTGAAACTCGTGTTGCTCTCTTGCACCGCAATATTCAGTACCTCTGTCAGTAAGTATCCGCAATAAACGCAGGTCATGCTGCTCGTAAAACGGCACCACTTTATCATTGAGCATCTCTGCTGCCACTAACGCATTCTTTCGGTCGTATAGCTTGGTAAAAGCCACTTTAGCGTAAGTATCGATAAATGTTTGCTGGTAAATATGACCCACGCCTTTAATGTTACCTACATAGTAAGTATCCTGCGCACCCAGATAGCCGGGATGATGTGTTTCTATCTCACCATGGGCTTTCTTTTCTTCTTTAGCCTTCTCCAACGCCACTACCTGCGCTTCCGTTAAAACCAGCCCTTCCTGTGCCGACTTAGCCTCTAACGCCTTTAAACGAAGCTTAAAAGTTTGAAGATCATGTCTCAACCAAATGCTTCTTACACCGCCAGGAGAAATCACAATACCTTGCTTTTTGAGTTCATTGGATACCCGCAACTGGCCTAAAGCCGGCTGATCTATCGCCATGCTAACGACAGCTTTTTCTACATGCTCATCTACACGATTCTTTAAAATTGGCTTCCGTCTGCTGATTTCCTGCAAGGCAAGCTCGCCTCCCTGATCGTAAAGCTCTTTGAACCTGTAAAAGCTATCACGGGAATAGCCCATTACTTTACAGGCCTGTGATACGTTTCCTAAATGCTGGGCGAGCTCCAATATGCCCATCTTGTTTTTGATGATTTTTGCTTGGGTTGTCATAATACTAATCTCAGTTACGTGTTTTAATTTATTGTAACTGTCAGATTAAATAGTGACTATTTCAGCTGGGCGAATACAGGTTCCACATCGGCAGGCCTTCGCTTCCGGTATTTGATGCCCTGTTCTGTATTTAATCTTTCCTTTGCAGCCTGTTTGTGTTTCCTCAGCGAATGATTCACCTCAACGA